>Ga0255782_10000995_pt1 | contig 25122 bp, 19 predicted proteins | sample 101ome_26_FD_179980 | JGI IMG/M metagenome (GOLD analysis project Ga0255782, IMG submission 179980) | Coastal salt marsh microbial communities from the Groves Creek Marsh, Skidaway Island, Georgia - 101408AT metaG (version 2) | ecosystem: Environmental > Aquatic > Marine > Intertidal zone >...
AAAAAAATAATTATATCAGGTATAGAAAGTGATAGCAGAAGAATAAAAAAAAACTATATTTTTTTTTCTTTAGATAACAAAAAAAATAAGCAGCATATAAAAGAAGCAATCAAAAAAGGCGCTTCTGTAATCATAACAGGTTCCAAAAATAATTTTTCATCAAAAGTTCCAATTTTAAAAGTAAAAAATATTTATGATTTATTGATTTCTTCCTGTGAAAAATTTTACCATTTAAAGCCAAACAATATTATTGCCGTAACTGGGACAAATGGCAAAAGCTCAGTGTGTGATTTTTTTTTTCAAATACTAAAAAATTTAAAAATCAAGGTTGCAACAATCGGGACTCTAGGTATTAAAACTAATTATTATAAACAGAATTTAAATTTAACAACGCCAGATTTAGTAACTTTGCATCAAATACTTTTTAAATTAAAAAAAAGTGGATTTGATCATGTAATATTAGAGGCATCAAGTCACGGATTAAAACAAAAAAGATTAGAGGGAATCAAATTTAACACAGCAATATTCACAAGCTTCAGTCAAGATCATCTTGATTATCACAAAACTATGAAAGATTATTTAGACTCTAAACTTAGTTTATTAGAAAAGATTAAAAGTAAAAAAAATGTTATTTTTTCAAACGATATCAGTATCAATAAAATCTTAAATATTAAAACTAGAAAGTTAAAATTGAATAAAACATTAATTGGCTATAATAATGCTAATGTAGAAATTAAAAAAATAACTAATAAGTATTTTTCTCAACAAATTCATTTTAAATATAATAAAAAAAATTATTCATTTAGCGTTCCATTAATTGGAAAATTTCAAATTCAAAATTTATTATTGGCAGCTAGTGCAGCACATAAAATTGGACTGAAATATAAATCTATTGCAAAAGTATTACCTAAAATCAAAGAGGTGAATGGAAGAGTTCAATTTGTAAGAAAATTTCCAAATAATATTAAGGTATTCATTGACTATGCACATACTCCTGATGCTCTTAATAAAACACTTAAAGCATTGATTAACCAATTTGGTCAAAATCCTATTGTGGTGTTTGGGTGTGGTGGTGATCGTGACAAAGACAAAAGGTCAAAAATGGCAAAAATTGCAAATAAGTTAGGAAAAAAAATCTATATTACTGATGATAATCCTCGATACGAAAATCCTAGCAAAATTAGAAAATTGCTTGCTAAATTTATTTCACCAGAAAAAAAATTTGATATTGGTAATAGACGATTAGCAATCGAAACAGCGATAAATAATGCATACTATAATGATATTATTCTTGTGGCAGGAAAGGGTCACGAAGATTATCAAGTATACAAAAATAAAAAAATCCCTTTTTCCGATTCTCAAATTATAAATAAACTAAAGTATAAAAATTATAATTATAATAATAGAGTCTTTAATCAAACAATCAAAAAAAATAAAATCTTTAAAGTGAATTTCAAAAATACAATTATGAACTCGAAGGAGGTTAAAAAAGGTGACCTATTTTTTGCAATCAAGGGAAAAAAATTTGACGGTCATTTCTTTGTTAAAGAAGCTTTAAAAAAAGGAGCTAATCATTGTGTTGTAAATCGTAAAATTGTCAAAAGTCCAAAACTAATAAAAGTTTATGATGTAATGAAATTTATGACCGACCTAGCTAGAGAAAAAAGAAAAGTATCAAATGCAAAGTTTATTGGTATCACTGGAAGTTCAGGGAAGACAACGCTGAAAATGCTCTTATCTAAGTGCTTATCTCAATACGGAGATACTCACTTTTCGCCAAAATCATTTAATAACCATTTTGGAGTTCCGTTTAGTTTATCCAACTTAAAAGACAAAAACTTATTTTCAGTCAATGAACTTGGCATGAGTTCAGAGGGTGAAATTAAAAAGTTATCAGGATTAATAAAACCGGATATTAGCGTTATTACAAATATAGGACATGCCCATATTGAAAATTTTAATAATATTAAAGGTATCGCTTTAGCTAAATCAGAAATAATAGAAAACACTAAACCACAAGGTACATTAATTCTAAATAAGGATGAAAAGTTTTATAATATGTTCAAAAATAAAGCTAAAAAATTTAAATTAAAAATTTTTTCATTTAGTTCCAGTAAACAAGCTGATGTTTGTTTGAAAAAAAAATATTTTTCTAATAATAAATTTTTCATAAAAATAAAAATTGGTTCAAATAAATATATTATCCAAGTAAGCTCTTTAAATAGGGTAATAATAACAAATACTTTATGTATTTTAGCAATTTTAACTTCATTAGGTCTAAATTTAAACAAAATTACTGGATTTATTAAAAATTTAAAATTAACTAAAGGAAGAGGCAAATTGGAAAAAGTAAGTTATTTTGGAAAAAAAATAAATTTGATTGATGATAGTTATAATGCCAACCCGGAGTCATTTAAAAATTCTTTATTAAATTTTTCAAATATACAAACAAGAAAAAAAAAATATCTATTAATAGGCGATATGCTTGAACTTGGAAAAAAATCAAAGAAATTGCATAAAGAATTATCCAAAATTATAAACAGATTAAATATTGATAAAGTGTTTATTATTGGTAATGAGATAATAGAAACGTATAAAAATACTTCAACTATGAAAAGAGGTAATATTTTACAGAACCTCACAGATTTTGATCAAGTATTTAAAACCGTTTTAAACCATGGTGACTATCTGCTGATAAAAGGATCTAATGCCAATAATCTTGGTTTTATTGTTAATAAATTATTAAAAGGAAAAAATGTTTTATAATTTCTTTCTAAATTTATCTGAAACTATATCAGTATTTAACGTTTTTAAATTCTTAACATTTAGAAGTGGATTAGCACTCATGACATCATTGTTATTGGTGTTTTTAATAGGTAGTCCATTAATAAAGTATTTGTCTTCTAAAAATATATCTGGACCTATTAGGCAGGATGGACCCTTCAGCCACATCATAAAAAAGACAGGAACACCAACTATGGGTGGTGTTTTAATTATTTTTGGTATTCTGACAGGCACACTAGCTTGGGCTGATCTTTCTAACTCATTCATTTGGATTCTTTTATTTGTTACAATTTTTTTAGGCTTACTGGGATTCGTTGATGATTATTTAAAGATAAAATTTAAAAATTCTGGAGGCTTAAACTATAAATTAAAACTATTAGGACAAATAATAATTGCACTCATAGCAATTTATATGTTGTATGAGTTTTCAAACCACAACTATTTAAATAATCTATATATTCCTTTTTTTAAAAATTTAATAATTGATCTTGGATATTTTTTTATAGTTTTTGCTCTGATTGTAATAGTGGGTTCATCTAATGCTGTAAATTTAACTGATGGTTTAGATGGTTTGGCAACAGTACCAATAATGTTAGTCGGCTTATCTTTTGCTTTAATAAGTTATTTAGTAGGAAATAAAATTTTTTCTGAATATTTGTTGATACAATACATCGAAAATACTGGTGAAGTTTCTATTTTTTGTGCCTCAATTGTAGGAGCTTGTCTAGGCTTTCTTTGGTACAACGCCCCTCCCGCAAAAATATTTATGGGAGACACCGGCTCATTATCTTTAGGAGGTTCATTAGCTACAGTTGCTATTATTGTTAAACATGAGATTGTTTTGGCAATTATAGGAGGACTTTTTGTTTTAGAAGCTGTTTCAGTAATAGTTCAAGTTATATCATTTAAATTAACCGGCAAAAGAGTTTTCATGATGGCGCCAATTCACCATCACTTTGAAAAAAAAGGATGGGCAGAACCAACTATAGTTATAAGATTTTGGATAATTGCAATTATTCTAGCTCTTATTGGTTTAGCTACTTTAAAACTAAGATAATTAAATTTATAAATGAAAATTTATAATAAAATTAATCAGAAATCCTTTTTGATTTATGGACTTGGAAAGACAGGAATATCTAGTCTCAGATTTTTAAAAAAACAAAAAGTAAAAAAAATTATTTGTTGGGATGATAATAAATCTTTGAGGAGAAAATTTAATATTAAAGATAAATTTATTGAGTCAATTAAAAGAGAAATTAATTCAGTTGACTTTATCGTGATGAGTCCAGGTATCAATTTTAGAAAATGTATTTTATATAAGGAATTAAACATCAATTTTAGTCGTTTAATTACAGATCTAGATTTATTTTATATTTTTCGCAATCCTCAGAAAACTATTTTAGTTACAGGTACTAATGGCAAGTCAACGACCACAGCTCTTATCCATCATTTATTTAATAAAAATAAAATTCAAAGTATAGTCGGAGGGAATATTGGAATACCCATTTTAGGGTTAAAAAATATAAATAATAAAGTGATAATTATTGAAGCATCTTCGTTTCAATTATTTTATTCAAAATATTTAAAACCAGACCATTCTATTTTTCTAAATTTTTTTAATAATCATTTAGATTGGCATAAGAATATTCAAGAATATCTTGAGTCAAAGTTAGCAATTTTCAAACATCAATCAATTAAGCAATTTGCCTATATTATGGATAGTAAAATTATTAAAAAGTTCAAAAAAAGGAAATTTTTACCCAAATTAATTAAGGTTCAACTATCAGCTATTAAAAAAATCAAAAAAAAATTAAACAACGCTTATTTTGAGAACCAAATTAATGATCAAAATATATGTTTTGTGAAGAAAATTTCGGAACACTACAAGATAAGTAATCAAAATTTTATTAAGGCATTAAATTCATTTCAGGGTCTAGCACACAGACATGAAGTCATTTTTCAAAAAAAAGGTATTAAAGTTATAAATGACTCTAAATCAACTAGTGCCATCTCAACTATGAAAGCGTTAGAGGGAAAAAATAATATTATTCTTATATTAGGTGGTTTGCCCAAAAAACTAGATAAATTAAAAATTCAAAAGTTTAAACAAAATATTTTAAATATATATTTAATTGGAAAGCATACAAATTTTTTCAAAAAACAATTAATTGGTTTTTCAAAATTATCTACAACTCAAAATTTAAAAGAAACTATAAAAAAAATTAAAATTTATTTAACTCAATCAATAATATCTAAAAAAAATTATACTATTTTATTTAGTCCAGCAGCTGCATCCTATGATCAGTTTAATAATTTTGAAGAAAGAGGGGATTATTTTAAATTTTTATGTAAAAAATATTTATTTGATTATTTATGATAAATTTATCTAATTTTTATAATTTTAACTGGAAAACGATAAACAAAAAAATTTTTTTTTGTTTTATCTTTCTATTTATATTAGGAGTTTTTTTTTCGTTTTCTTCTACATCTTATCTTGCTTCTGAAAAACTAGATAAAAATTATTATTATTATTTTCAAAGACATTTTTTGTATGCATTAATTGGATTATTTGCAATGCTGGTAATTAGTATTTTAAAGGAGGAAATTATAAATAAAGCGGTATTTCCAATTTTTTTTATTTTAGTATGTCTTTTATTTTCAGTTCAATTTTTAGGAGTTGAGGTTAAGGGTTCTAGACGTTGGATTGATCTTTATTTTTTTCGACTTCAACCAATCGAACTAATAAAACCTTTTTTTGTTTTAACTGTTTGTAGTATGTTAAATTTTTATCATTCGAAATCTAAACACTTAGCAATTTTATTCAGTTTTTTTGTACTATCAATGATTGTTGTCTTATTATTTCTTCAACCTGACATAGGGCAGAGTGTTTTATTAGTGCTAACCTGGGGGTCAATTATTTTTATTTTTGGTCTAAGTCTTTTTTACATTTTTACCACTTTAATAACTATATCTTCAATTCTTGCTCTATCAGTAATTATTTTTTCAGAAAAATTTAGTTACTTAATTATAAGAATTAATAATTTTTTCAGCACCGATCAAATTAGTTTTCAAACAAAACGAGCATTAGAGGCAATCAGTCTTGGAGGTTTGACTGGTCAAGGAATGGGAGAGGGTATATTAAAAGATTTTGTTCCAGAGGCGCACACGGATTATGTTATAGCGATTATAAGTGAGGAATTTGGTTCAATAGTGTCGATAATGATAGTGCTTATATTTTTATATATTTTTTATGAAACAATTAAAGAGATACAAATTGCTAAAAAAAATAAAACAAAATTAATATTAACAGGTTTAATTTCATTATTGATTTTTCAATTATTCATCCATCTGGGTGTCAATACTAATATTTTACCCTCTACTGGTATGACAATGCCTTTTATAAGTTACGGTGGATCTTCTTTATTGGGAAGCGGAATTTTGTCTGGTCTCATTATAAATTACACGAGAAAAAGATTTTATGACTTTGATTAAAAAAATTGTTTTAAGTACTGGAGGCACCGGAGGGCATATCTTTCCTGCTATCGCAATTTCTGAATACTTAACCTCCAAGAACATTTATAACAAAATCACTACAGATAAAAGAGGTTACAGGTTTATCAAAAATTATGATTTAAGTTGTGAGATTATCAACTCTAAATCTTTTATAAATAAAAATCCAATAATCTTACTAGTTAATTTTTGTTTAACCATTTTAGCTTTTATAAAATCCTTCATTTTCTTGATCAAAGAAAAGCCTGATTTAGTTATTGGTTTTGGCGGTTATGCCTCAGTGCCTGTCTGTTTAGTCGCAAGTATTTTTAAGATTAAACTAGTCATTTATGAAAATAATTTAATTCTAGGAAAAGCTAATAAGTTTTTAGCAAATTTTTCAAATATTATTTTAAGTGCTAATGAAGATGTTCAAAACCTTAATAGCAAAAATAATAATAAAATAATTGTCACTGGCAATATAGTAAGAAAACAATTCTTAAAAAAAAATTTTAATTTAAATACACAAACAGATAAAAATTTTAATATATTAATTTTAGGGGGAAGTCAGTCAGCTAAAGTTTTTGGTGAGAAACTACCAAAATTATTAATTAAACTATTCAAAAATGGTGTAAATATTTCTATTTCTCAGCAATGCACTAGTGAACAACAACAGTTAATCAAAAGTGAATACAGCTCCTTCGGAGTATCAAATCATGTTTTTACTTTTTCTAATAATATTAATGAACATTTTGAGAAAGCAAATTTAGTTATTACAAGATCAGGGGCATCTATTATCGGTGAAATTCTCAATAGTAGAGTCCCATTTATTTGTATTCCTCTCCCAAAATCAGCAGATAATCATCAAATGATTAATGCTAAGTTTTATGAAAAAAAAGGATGTTGTTTACTTGTAAACGAACAAGATATTGATAATTATCTTTCTAATACAATTACGAAAATAAAAAATGATAAAAAATTAGTAGAAAAAATGATTAAAGCTCAATCACAAATTTTAGAGCAAACATCATTTAAAAACTTTGAAAATTTAATTAAAAATTTATGAAAAATTTTCCTATTGCTAAGAAAGAAATAATTCATTTTATCGGTATTGGCGGTATCGGGATGAGTGGACTAGCACAAATTATGAAAAATATGGGTTTTAATGTTCAAGGAAGCGATCAGTCAAAAAATAAAAATTTTTTACAGTGCAAAAAACTTGGTATTAAATTAGTTCTAGGTCATAAAAAGCAAAATATTAAAAACGCTACTATTATTGTTAGGTCATCTGCTATTAAAAAAAATAACCCTGAAATTATTGCCGCAAAAGAAAAAAAACTTCCGATTTACGATAGAGCAGTAATGTTATCAAATGTAGTGTCATTTAAAAAAAATATAGTAGTCACGGGATCTCACGGCAAAACAACAACAACATCACTTATATCTAAAATACTATCCGATGCAAAAGTTGATCCTACTATTATTAATGGTGGTATTATCAATTCTCTAAAAAATAATGCAAAATTAGGAAATAGCGAATGGACCGTTCTAGAGGCTGACGAGTCCGATGGGAGTTTTTTAAAATTTCCTTGTCATTATTCTGTGGTCACTAATATTGATTATGAACATCTAGATTACTATAAAAGTTTTAAAAAATTAAAATCATCTTTTTTAAGATTTTTAAAAAAGACACCTCCAATTGGAAAATCTATTATCTGTATTGACGACTCTCATATTAAAGAAATCTCTAAAAAAATAGATTATAAAAATATCGTAACATATGGTTTTGGCAAATCTGCTAATTACCAAATTTCTAATTATCGTAGTAATAAGCTTTACTCTTTGTTTGATCTAAAAATTAACTTTATAGGAAGTAAAAAATATTTGATTAAAAATCTAAAACTTAAATTAATAGGGAAACATAACGTCTATAATGCTACCGCTGCCATAGCCATCGCTCTTAGTATGGGCATTAAACTTAAAATTATAAAAAAATCACTTGGTAATTTTACAGGCGTTCAAAGAAGATTAACTTATATCTTTAACTATAATAAGACAGATTTTTATGATGATTATGCTCATCACCCAACAGAAATAAAAGGAGTGATTCAGGGATTAAAAGAAAGTTATCCTAATAAAAAATTAATTGTAGTTTTTCAACCTCACAGGTATTCAAGGGTCAAATTGTTGTATAATGACTTTGCCTCTGCTTTCAAAAACGTAGGTATCGTATTGTTGCTTCCAATTTATGCTGCGGGTGAGAAAATTGATAGAAAACATAACCATAATAAATTTGCCGTACAGATTGGCAAAAATTCTAAAGTACAAACTGTATTAGTAAAAGATGTATCACTACTACCAAAATTTTTTAGACAAAATCTTTTTGGAGATAATATTGTGGTTGGTATGGGGGCTGGAGATGTATCAAACACAATTAGAAATTTAAAATTACTTCTTTAATAATGCAAAACATCCAAAAAAATATTCAATTAAATAAGTATAGCTGGTTCAATCTAGGCGGTAAAGCAGAATACTTTTTTAAACCAAATACTATTAAAGAACTCAAAGATTTATTTTTACAAAAAAAATTTTCAAATGATAATATTAATTTTTTAGGTGCCGGGTCTAATACTCTTATTAGAGATGGGATTCTAAAAGGTTTGGTTATTAAATTAGGTCCAGGTTTTTCTTTTGTTAAAATAATCGAGGAAAATATGTTGCAGGTTGGTGCAGCTACTTTAGATAAAACTTTATCAATATTTGCATTAAATAATTCTATTGAGGGTTTTGAATTTCTTTCTTGTATTCCCGGCAGTATTGGTGGCGCTATCATTATGAATAGTGGCTGCTATAATGAACAAATATCTGATCGCTTATTGTCAATTGAAGCAATGAACTCTGAAGGCAAAATTATAGAAATTAAGAAACAGGATCTTAAATTTACTTACAGAAATTGTGATTTAAACAAAAAATACTTAATTTTATCAGCAAAATTTTCAGCTGTTAAAAGTGACAAGAGTATTATTAAAAAAAAAATGGAATATCTTGTAAATAAAAAAAAAAATGATCAACCTTCACAAATAAAAACTTGTGGTAGTACTTTTAAAAATCCACCAGGAAAAAAAGCTTGGGAAATAATAAAGTTAAGTGGTTGTGATAAAATAAGGGTAGGTAACGCTTCTATTTCACCAAAGCATTCTAATTTTTTTATTAACAATAATGGAACCAGATCAAGTGAAGTTGAGGAATTGATAAAGACAGTACAGAAAAAAGTTTTTGAAAAAACAGGCATTAGATTAGAATTAGAAATCAAAATTTTAGGAAACAGTGAATGAAAAAACATATTTTATTAATTTGTGGAGGTCATTCCAGCGAGAGAGCAATTAGTTTAAAAACAGGTAAAGCATGTTTAAATGCACTAAAATATTTGGGGTATAAAACTAAAGTTTTTGATCCAAAAAAAAAGGATATTAAAAATCTTAAGCACAAAAGTAATACAATTGTTTTCAATGCTTTACATGGACGGTATGGAGAAGATGGCACTATTCAAAGTATTTTAGAGCAAATAAAAGTCCCTTATACTCATTCAGGCGCACTATCATCTATGTTAGCTATGAATAAATTAGCTGCAAAACTAATCTTTTTAGAAAATAATATTTTAACTCCAAAATATTTCCAAATTAATGAGTCAAATTTCTTTAAAAATAAGAAGAAATTAAGTTTGATTTTAAAAAAATTTAAATTTCCTATTGTAATTAAACCAAACAATGATGGTTCTAGTATTGGTGTAACAATAAACAATAATAAAAAAGAATTTTTAAAAAATTTAAAATTAAGTCTCAAAAAATTCGAAAATGTATTAATTGAAGAATTTATTGGTGGTCAAGAAATTCAAGTCGCTGTACTTAATGGCAAAGCATTAGGAGCAATTGAATTAATACCTAAAAGAAAATTCTATGACTATAAAGCTAAGTACAGTTCTAAAGCTAAAACCTCACATATTATGCCTGCTAATGTTAAAAAAAATTTTTATTTCAAGGTGTTAAAAATTGCAGAAAAAGCCCACAAAATTTTAAAATGTAGAGGTGTAACTAGAAGTGATTTTAAGTTCTATAATAAAAAATTTTATTTATTAGAAACAAACACTCAACCTGGCATGACCAAACTCTCTTTGGTTCCTGAAATTGCCTCCTACAAAGGAATTAAATTTCCTAACCTAATAAAAGAAATAATTAAGGATGCATCAATTAATAAATAATAAAAAAATTAAAATTTTTTTAATACTTTTTTTTTTTATATTATTAAGTAGTTATAATAAAGATATTAAGAATAGTAATAAATTCTTTCATATTAAGACAATAGAGTTTGAAAATAATTATTTTGTTTCAGATGAATTACTTAATCAATATTTTAATTTTCTAAATAATAAAAATATTTTTATATTAGATCAAAATGAACTGAATGAGACTTACAAAAAACTTCCATTAATTCAAAATATAATAGTAAAAAAAATTTACCCAAATAAGATTAAAATTATAATTACAGAAAAAAAACCTGTAGCTGTTATGCAGTCAACAGTGCTCTTAGAAGATTGGTCTGAAATTAATTCGAATCTAATTACACATATTGAAGGTGAAGAATTGCCATTGATAAACATATTTAATCCTGAATTTATTGAAGTGTATAAAAGTTTTATAAAATATAATTTACAAAATAAAAAAGTTTCTGAATTTTATGCAAACAAAATAGGACGATGGGATATTATATTTTCTGACAAAAAGGAATTAAAATTACCAGAAAAAAATTTTTCTAGTGCATTAAAAAATTTTTTTGAAATTGAGCAGAAACAAGAATTTAAAGAATTTAAAATATTTGATTATAGAATTGAGGATAAGTTAATTTTAGAATAATATCATGAAATCATATGATCTTTTTGTTGAGTTTACCCAGTTTGATATTAAGTTTTTTGCCATTAGGTATGATGAAACAGGATTCAAAGACGAAGTTGAAAAAGATTTAATTAGTTTTGATAATTTCCACCTTAAAAACTTAGAAGACAAAAACTTGCATGCTATAATTATAAAAAAAATCTCAGATATTGAAAACAAAATAGATTTTAATTTTAAATATTGTTATCTTTTAGTATCTAGCCGAGATAGTAGAATAATAAAAGTTTCAAGTTTTAAGCAAAATCTGAATAATAAAATTACCAAAAATGATATTCAATTTAATTTAAACGCTTTAAAATCAACCCTAGATCATCAAGAACATTCAAAAAAATTAATTCATATTTTTAATTCAAAATTCATTATTGATAATGAAATAGTTTATAATTTACCCCTAAATAAATTTTGTAATTATTTTAAACAAGAAAATATATTTATTTATTTACCTAAATCATTAATTATCAAATATTATGATATTATAAACAAATGTAATTTGAGCGTTAAAAGAATTATTATTTCAGACTATGCACTTGCTAGTAATTTGATAAATCAATACTCCCTAAATAAAAAAATTCTAATCAACATCAGTATAAAAAAAAATAATTCAACGTTTTCTAACATGTCGTATAATTCTTTAACTGATGTTGGGCATTTTAATTTTGGTAGTCAAATAATATATAAAGATATTGCTAAGTTATGTTCTTTGAAAGATGATGAAATTAAACTAATTTTAAAAAGGATTAAAATTGATAAAAACTATACTTTGAAATTGAAAAATAATTATTCTAATAAAATTAATAGTGAATTTTTATTGGAAATAGCAATAGCAAGAATAGAAGAAATTTTTAAAATTATTTTATCTAGTCTAAAATTTAGTTCAATTAATAGAAACGATTTAATATTTCGTATTATATTTGAGGATAAAACAATCAAAGAGTTTTTAGAGAACGCAATTTATAAAATAATGCCAAACAATTATGAGACAACTATAATAAACGAGGTGGAGGATGACCAATTTAGGTCTTGTAAGGGAGGTGCTAACATTGTTCAAAATGGTTGGGAAAGTGAAGCTGTGCCAGTAATGTCTGAAAATAAATCATTTTTAATAAAATTATTACGAAAATTGTTTGAGTTTTAAATTTGTTATTATTTGAAATATTAGTTGTTTTCTATTTTGACGACCAATTACCTATAAATACGCTATGAATTTAATTCATCAAAAAACTTTGAGGAAAAGCGTATCTTTTGAGGGGATAGGCCTACATAGTGGTAAGAAATCGAAGGTTAATATTCGTCCTGCTTTGCCTAATCACGGTGTTGTCTTCAAAAGGGTAGATTTATCAAAAGATAATTTAATTACTGCACACTATACAAATGTCCACGAAACTTTTTTGTGCACAAAATTAAAAAATTCTTCTAATGTAAAAGTATCTACTGTGGAGCACTTACTTGCCGCTCTATATATAAGCGGGGTAGACAACGCATTAATTGAAATTGACAATGAAGAAGTACCTATCATGGATGGATCAGCAAAAGACTTTATAGAACTTATTAATGGTGCTGGTTTAGAAATACAAAATGAAAAAATAAAATATTTATTCATAACAAAAAAATTTGAATTTAGGGATCAGAATAAACAAATATTAATTAATCCTTCTGATAATTTATTTGAAGTTAATTTCAAACTGAATTATGAAAATAAAATTATAGGCTGCCAAGAAAACACAGTGAATCTTTTTAACAACAATAAACTAGAAGATATTTATTCTTCAAGAACATTTTGTTTGTTAGCAGATGTAGAAAAAATTAAAGCCATGGGTCTGGCTCAAGGTGGATCTTTAGATAATGCAATTGTTGTTGATGATGAAAAAGTAATGAATAAATCTGGATTAAGAAATCAACTTGAATTTGTTAATCATAAAATTTTGGATTTATGTGGAGATTTTTATTTATCCGGGTATAGAATTCTTGGTAATGTGAGATGCACTCATGGGGGACATCAATTAAGTTGTGAATTTATAAAGCAGCTTATGAATGAAAAATCTTCTTATAAAATTGATATATTAGAGAAAAAAACAGATAAAAAAATTATTTTCACAAATTCAGAGCGTTTCTTAGCAACAGCCTAATATTTAGTATAATTTACCAATGTATTTATTTTTGTTAAATATATTGAATGTTTCAAAAAAAACTAATCATATTTCTTTCAATTTTATTTATAAATATTTCTTGTTCTAAAGAAGAGGCAGTTAATACTTTACCAGAAAGTCAAGACCAAGCATTCAACCTTTACAATGAAGCTTTAGCGGAAATGGAACGAGGTTATATTTTTATTGCTGCAAAAAAATTTGGTGATGCTGAATTAATAATGCCAACACTAGAAGACTCTGCAAAAGCATCGATCATGTCTAGTTTTTGTTACTATCAAGTAAGAGCGTATGAAGAAGCGATAAATAATTTAGAAACTTTTTTAAAAAAATATCCTGCTAGCAAATATATTGAATATGCAAATTATTTGATTATCACTTCTTATTATGAACAAATTCTTGATGAAAAGAAAGATAGACAGCCCTTAATATTAACAAAAGTAAAAATCAGAGAATTTTTAGAAAAATTTAATGACAGCGATTATGCTTTGGATGTAAAATTTAAGTTAGATCTTATTAATAATCAACTTGCGGCAAAAGAAATGTATGTTGCAAAATATTATATTCAAACCAAAAAGTGGATACCTGCAATAAATCGTCTTAAAAATATTATTGAAAACTACCAAACTACAATCTTCGTTGAAGAAGCATTATTTCGATTGGTTGAGATTAATTACTCAATTGGATTAATAGATGAATCAAAAAAATATGCTTCAATTTTAGGTTATAATTATAATTCAAGTGAGTGGTTTAAGTTTTCATATAAAATTCTTAATAAAGATTACAAAGAGGAGTTAGTAAAAATTGAAAACAAATCAGAAAACAAAGGTATAATAAAATCTGCAATCGATAAGATTTTGAACAGAGAGTAAAAGTTAAAGTGAAAAAAAATCAGGATCAATTAAAAAAAGAATTTATTAAAAATCTCAAATTATTAGAAAAATATAACAAGTTTTATTTTGAAAAAGATGCTCCATTAGTAGATGATAAAGTATACGATGAATTAAAAATAAAATTAATTGAAATTGAAAATAAAAATCCTAGCCTTACAAAATTTGGTTCTGTTAAAACTCTAGTTGGATATAAACCTTCTAGCAAATTTTCAAAAGTTAATCATATTCAACCTATGCTATCACTATCTAATGCATTTAACTTAGAGGACATGAACGATTTTATTAAAAAAATTGGCAACTTCCTTAATACCGATAATCATGAAATTGTCCTCTTTTCAGAACCAAAAATTGATGGAATTTCAGCTTCTTTAATATATGAAAATGGTAATTTGATAAGTGCACTATCAAGAGGGGATGGTTTTACTGGAGAAGATATCACTGAAAATATCAAAACAATCAAAGAGATCCCACATAAAATAACTCAAAAAGAATGGCCAAAAAAAATTGAGTTGAGAGGTGAAATTTATATCTCTAAAAATGATTTTTTAAAACTTAAAGATAAGTTTGCCAATCCAAGAAATGCTGCAGCAGGAAGCCTTAGACAAAAAGATTCAAAAAATACCGCCAAGATTCCCCTAAAATTTTTTGCTCATAGTTTTGGACATGTTACAGGTGGCAATTTTTCTACTCAAAAAGAATTCTTAGATTTAGCAAAAATTTCTGGATTTCAGGTAAATCCATTAAGCAAAGAGACTAAAAATATAAAGGAGATTCAAGATAATCATAAAGCCATAGAAAATTTAAGATCGAAGTTAAATTACGATATTGACGGACTGGTTTTTAAGGTTAATGAAATTAATTTACAAAAACGTCTTGGTAACACATCAAATTCACCCAGGTGGGCTATTGCTTACAAATTTTCTTCAATTAAAGCTAGTACTAAAATAAAAGATATTGTCATTCAAGTTGGTAGAACGGGAGCTTTAACACCTGTGGCAAAAGTAGAACCTGTTACGGTTGGTGGCGTTGTAGTTTCAAATGCAACTTTGCATAATGAGGAAGAGATTGTTAGAAAAGATATTAGAGTAGGTGATACTGTTACCATTCAAAGAGCTGGAGATGTTATTCCCCAAGTAGTTTCAGTTGATAAAACAAAACGTGATAAAAATAGTAAAAGTTATCTCTTTCCTAAAACCTGTCCTTGTGGATACGAGACTGTTAAAGAGATTAATCCTAATACTAAAAAAGAAGATGCTGTGCGAAGATGTCCCGACAAGGGCTATGACTGTAAATATATGGCAAAGGAAAAACTTAAACACTTTGTCTCAAAAGATGCGTTAAATATTGAAGGATTAGGCAAAAAAGTCATAGATAGTTTTTGGGAATTAAAATTAATAAGCAAACCAGAAGACATATTTAGTCTAGATTATAAAAAAATTTCCAATTTAGATGGATGGGGTCAATTATCCTCACAAAATCTGAAAAAGGCAGTCGATAAATCCAAAACAATTGATTTATATAGATTCATTTATGCATTAGGTATTAGGCATATAGGAATTGAAAATGCCAAAATATTATCGAATTATTTTATTAATATTAAAAAATTTCAAAATTTGATTATTAATAAAAAGAGAAAAGATATTCTAGCTTCACTTAGTGACCTAGATGGCATTGGTAGTAGTCAAATCAACTCGCTAGAAAATTTTTTTTTAAACAAAACAAATATTATTATCACTCAAAAATTAATTGATCTCATGAATATACAAGATAATAAAACTAAGAACCAATCCGGAGTATTTTCAGGTATGACCATAATGTTTACGGGAGGGCTTGAAAAGATGAGCAGATCAGAGGCAAAAAATAAAGTTGAAGAAAATGGTGGAAAAATTCTTGGATCTGTCTCTAAAAAACTTAGTATGTTAATTGTTGGTTTATCAAAACCAACTAAATCAAAAGTAGAGAAAGCTAAAGAACTTGGTGTAAAAATAGTTGAAGAAAAGGATTGGTATAAATTATTTTAAAATTGCGCAGGCATCTTTTAATTCTACAAGTTCAGAAGTATTCATATAATTTTTTAATTTATGATAGACTTTTTTATGGTAATCATTGATCCATCCTTTTTCTTGAGCAGTCAATAAACTTTTTTCAATTAGACTTTTTTCAATGGGAACCAATGTCAGGTTTTCGAATTTATTTTTATTTATATAAATAAGATTTTCAATACGAATACCAAATTTATTTTTTAAGTAATATCCAGGCTCATTAGATAAAATCATTCCATTTTTCAATTTAACTTTATTATTTTTTGATAAAGCTTGTGGTCCTTCATGCACACTTAAAAAATAACCTACACCGTGTCCCGTACCATGAGGATAATCAAGTTTAATTTTATTTAAATATTTTCTAGCAACTTTATCAATTTGATGACCGTAAGTATTTTTATTTAATGCATAAGATGCGACACTAATATGTCCCTTGAGTACTCTCGTATAAATATTTTTAATTCTATTTGATAGCTTGCCAAAAGATAAAGTTCTAGTGACATCAGTTGTACCGAATTTATACTGCCCCCCTGAGTCTATTAGAAAAAGCTCTTTTTTAGATAATTTTCTATTTGTTTTATTATTAGCTCTATAATGAATTATTGCACCATTAGGTCCTGAGCCTGCTATGGTTGGAAAACTTAAAAATTGAAATAATTTGTTTTTTTTTTCTGAATTCTAAAAGTTTCTTCTCTGCCGATAATTCATCAATACTCTTTTTTTTCATCATTTTTCTTAGCCAGAAAATAAATTTACTTAACGCAACACCATCATAAAGGTGTGATTGTCTGGTATTTTTAATTTCAGTATTGTTTTTAATAGATTTTAAATGATAGATCGGATCAGCTTTTTGAACCACTTTAAAAAAATTTGAGATTTTATCCTGAGTCAACTCAGGGCAAGATATTGGATCGACTATTATTTTTTTTAAATTAATAGAATTTTGAATTAATAACTCATCAAATTTGTCGAAGTTACAAATTTCAATATCGTGTTTTAATTTTTTTCTAATTTGACTTGAGATTTTATTAAGTTCACAAAATAAAACAGATTTTCCAGTTTTTTTTATAAGCAATCTTCCAAAGGGAATGGGATTGTATTGTGTTTCAGACCCCCTTAAATTTAAAATCCAAGCAATATTTTCACACGAAGTAACAAGTAACGAGTCACAACTTAATTTCCTTAAATAAGATTTAACAACTGAAATTTTTCTACGATGATCTTGTCCAGAATATTTTTTTGATAATAAAAAATATTTTTTTTTAGCTTCTGATTTTCTTCTTACCCAAATTTTATCCACTAAATTATTCAATATGGGAACAGAATTCTTGTAATGATATCCCAGAAATCTTTTTAAAAAGATTTTAGTATGGAGTTTAGGATCATAGCCGATTTTAAGTTTTTTTGTTTTTATTGTAGAAAATGGCATTTCTTTTGGAAATGTGCAAATTTTGAAATTATTTCCCGCTTCCTTTATTGCTTGAGCGGTATATCTTCCATCAACAAAGAGATAATTTTTTTTTAATGTAATAATTGCAAAACCTGCAGAACCAGAAAAATTTGTTATATGTTTTAGTCTGTCATCAGTCTCACTAATATACTCCGAGGTAAATTCATTATTCTTTGGAATTAAGTAACCATCAATTTTATGGATGGCTAAAAGTTTTTTAATTTGATTGAGTTTACTCATTTTAAGAGTTTTCTTCTTAATCTTTGCCAACCAGGACTTCTATATTCATCCTCATAACCAATGAGGTCCTGGTTAAATTCAAAATCTTTATTTTGATCATTTTCTAAACTGTAATCATTTTTTTCAATAGCAGTTTCAGGTAACTCATTGATAAATCTTGATGGCAAAGTTTCCATCCAATCACCGTGATACAACCTTTTCATAGCAAAAGAAATATAAGACTCTTTTTTTGCTCTGGTTATTGCTACATAAGCTAATCTTCTTTCTTCCTCTAATCCAAAATCTCCTTTTTCCTCTATTGATTTTTGATGAGGAAATATTCCTTCTTCCCAACCAGGTAGAAAAACCGCATCAAATTCCAGCCCTTTAGCAGCATGCATGGTCATAATATTAATTTTTTCTCCATCCCATTCTTGATCGATAGAAGTCGCCAAGGCCACATGTTCTAAAAAATTATTTAAATTTTCATAATCTCTCATTGCTCTTAACAGTTCTTTTAAATTTTCAAGTCTATTTTCATTTTCAATATCCTTTTTATTTTTTAATTGTGCTGAGTATCCAGACTCATCCAATACCAATTTTAGAAGATCGTAATGTTTAAGGTTTTTAAGATCTGACCTCCATTTATCAATTTGATTTAATAAGAAAGAAAAAGCAGATTTGATTTTGGGTTTAAACTTATTTAACTCTAAATTTTTTCTAATAGCGTCTTCTAAACAAAGTTTGTGTGTAGAGGCAAATTTATAAACTTGATTTAAGGTAGCTTCGCCAACACCTCTTTTAGGATTTGCAATTACCCTTTCTAGTGCTAAATCATCATATTTTTGGTTTATTATCCTAAGATAAGCTACTGCATCTTTGATCTCAGCTCTTTCATAAAATTTAAGTCCACCAATAATTCTATAATTCAAACCTATTTTTAAAAATCTCTCTTCAAATTCCCTTGTTTGATAAATTGCTCTAACCAAAATAGCAGTATTGTTGAGAGAAAATTTATTTTTAATTTCTTTCTCAATAATATCTCCTACGTTTTCCGCTTCATTTCTTCCAGATTGATAGCAATTAACTTTTACAGGTGCACCTTGCTCACCTTCAGTCCAAAGTTTTTTTCCTTTTCGTTCTTTATTGTAAGAAATTAATTCTGAAGCGGCATTGAGTATATTTTTAGTTGAACGATAATTCTGTTCTAATTTAAAGATTTTACATTTTTCAAACGTTTTATCAAAAGATAAAAAATGTTTAACTTCAGCACCCCGCCAACTATATATAGATTGATCATCGTCACCCACGCAGCAAATATTTTGTTTTTCGTTTACTAATAGATTTAACCATTTATTTTGAATAAAGTTTGTATCTTGAAATTCATCTACCAAAATGTATTTAAAATTTTTGTTATAAATTTCTTTAATATCTTTATTTAATTCAAATAATTTTACACAATACAAAATTAAGTCACCAAAATCACATGCATTAAGATCCTTAATCTTTGTTTGATAAATTTTGTATACTTTAAGAATTGCCTCATCAAACATCTGCCCTCTTTTGGGCTTCACATCTTCAGGCATTAGTCCTAGATTTTTCCATCTATCTATATAGGCAATGATAAAATTTGGGGATATTTTTTTAGCATCAATATTTTCAGCTTCACAAATTTTCTTGATAATCTTTTTTTGATCATCTGTATCGAGTATTGTAAAATTGCTTTTAAGACCTATTGCTTCGGCGTGTCGTCTTAAAAATTTTACACTTATTGAATGAAAGGTTCCTAACCAAGGCACCGAGTTAGTTTTTGCTTTTAAAATTTTTGATACTCGATTTTGCATTTCTTTAGCAGCTTTATTAGTAAAAGTTACGCAAAGAATTTCATTAGGAAATGCTCTTTTTTGAGAAATTATGTAAGCTAATCTTGTGGTTAATACTTTTGTTTTTCCAGATCCGGCGCCCGCAACAATTAAGCAAGGTCCCTCAGTTTCTTTAACTGCTTCTTTCTGGACGGTGTTTAAACTCTGTAAGTTATCTTCTAAATGCATTAGATATATTTATACAATACAAAATAAGAAAACAATTTTTGTAGATTAAATATTTTAATTAATTAACAGCTATTACTTAGGTTTTGTCATCTTTAAAGGATTCATAATTTTATCGTAATCCTTTTCTGTAAGAATACCTTCTTTTAAAACTTCCTCTTTAAGTGTAGTACCATTTTTGTGAGCTGTTTTTGCAATTTTAGCAGCTTTATCATATCCAATTTTCGGTGCCAAAGCAGTCACCAACATTAAAGTACCGTCTAACAACTGCTGAATTCTTTTTTTATTTGCTTTAATTCCTTTCACACAATAAAGTGCAAACGTTTTTGACGAGTCAGCCATTATTTCAATTGACTGTAAGATATTGTGGGCAATTAAAGGTTTGAATACATTTAATTCAAAATGCCCATGTGACCCAGCCATGGTGATACCATTATGATTACCAATCACTTTAACACAGACCATCGTGACCGCCTCACTTTGAGTTGGATTAACTTTACCAGGCATAATCGATGAACCAGGTTCATTGGCGGGTAAAATTAATTCCCCGTAACCAGCCCTTGGACCTGATCCTAAAAATCTAATATCGTTTGCAATTTTCATTAAACAAACTGCGGTGGTGTTTAGTGTGCCTGAAAAATTTACAATTGCATCATGAGCCGCTAAAGCAGCAAATTTGTTTGGAGCAGCTTTAAAAGGTAATTTAGTTATTCTGCCAATTTCTTTTACAATTTTTTTATCAAAATTTTTTCTTGTATTTAAGCCCGTACCAACGGCTGTCCCACCCTGAGCTAAAAAATAGATTTCATCTAATGCTTTCTCTATTCTTTTGATGCATTGGTTTAGTTGTGCATAGTAACCAGAAAATTCTTGTCCTAAAGTTAAAGGCGTTGCATCTTGCAAATGCGTTCTACCTACTTTTACAATTTTGGAAAATTGTTTAACTTTTTTCTTTAACTCATTATCTAAAATCTTAAGCGATGGTAGTAATTTTTGTTTAGCTTTTAAAGCAATAGCAATATGCATGGCAGTAGGAAAAACGTCATTTGTGGATTGAGATTTATTAACATGATCATTAGGGTGGACAGGTTTTTTTGATCCTACTTTACCACCCATCATTTCAATTGCCCTGTTAGCAATAACTTCATTAACATTCATATTTGTTTGAGTTCCCGATCCAGTCTGCCAAACTTTAAGAGGAAAATGATTATCTAATTTTCCAGCAATAACTTCTTCAGCAGCTTTGATTATATATTTACTTATTTTTGGATCTAAATCTTTGAAAGCAGCATTAACTTTAGCTGCAGCTTTTTTAATAATAGCGATCGAATGAATTAAGACTGGTCTATTTTTGAAATCACCAATATTAAAATATTTGTTAGACCTTTCAGTTGAGGCGCCCCAATACTTATCACCAGGCACTTTAATTTTTCCAATGCTATCAGATTCTATTCTGTATTTCATTTATGAATCTCGTTAATATTACTATAAATAATAACTAAGATAAATGTTCAAAAAATGACAAACTTTGAAAAAGTTAAAAAATTCATGGAAACTTTTGGTCAAGAGGTAAAGCAGAAGTCAGAATTCCCAAAGGAAGATATCGTGAAATTAAGAATTTCTCTAATAGAGGAAGAATTAAATGAATTAAAAGATGCTATTAAAAATAATGATATTAAAGAAGTAGCTGATGCCTTAACCGATATTCTTTATGTAACCTATGGTGCAGGAATAGCATTCGGAATAGATCTTGATAAATGTTTTAATGAAGTACAAAATTCCAACATGAGTAAACTTGGTGGCGATGGCAAACCCATATATAATGAGTTTGGAAAAGTTATGAAGGGACCGAACTATTTTAAACCTGATTTATCTAAATTTGTAAAATAATGGAATACTTATTGCTCGGTATAGTATTTATATTTTTATTGAGATTTATTCTTGCTCCTAGTCATAAAAGTGAGTTAGCGCGTTTTAAGGATAAAAGTAATTGGACATCTTTAGGTGGATGTTAATATTATTTTTTTAAACTCTTATTGGTTGTGCCGTCGATAATTTTTAGAACCGACCAGTAACCTCGACCATACTTTTTAGAGATATCTTCTATCGCTTGTTTTTTTGATAAGCCTCTTGCTTTAATTTTTTTAAACTCTGCACTAATTTTCTTTTTTTCATTGGCAGTTAAAGATTTTCCGCTATTTACAAGAAGATTTTTTGGCGGCTTACGTATTTGACTTTGTAAATATCCTGTTTTTAATTTTTCGAATTCTTTAATTTGATAATTAAATGAATTTTTACTGATTTCAAAACCTGTAGCATAACGGTTTAAACCTTTAGCTACTTTAGCCGTTGAAAAACTGCCTAAAAAAAAGTCACAAACAAGGTCACCTTCATTACTCGAATATTGGATCATTTTTTCTAATAATTTTTGCGGTAATTCATTTTTATTTTTAATTTTACCTGGTTTAAACTCTCTATTAATTATCCAAACATCCTCTCTATCTAAATAATTTCTAGATCCACCATTATCTGCTTTTTCACTATCAGAATAACGACTAAACGTATTAAAAGTATGCTTCTCTCCTTTTTTTTTATAATAGAGAATATGGTAGTGGGAGGAAATATATTTTGTTTTGGTATAAACACCAAAATTGTATTTCCAAATGATATGATTAATTTCCTCCAGAGATGTTTTTTTTAAAGCATTTAAAATATCATTTAAATTAGTGTAACCTGAAACAATATAAATGGAACCACCCGGTTTAAGTATTCTTTCTGCTTCAAGAATCCATTTTTCTGAAAATGAAGCATATTCTTTCTTTGGTATTTCCACATAACCATCAATGACAAAATTTTCATTACGATTATAGTGTTTGTCTAATTTATCACCTTCTATTCCATACGGAGGGTCGGTGATAATAAGATCAACACTATCGGCAGCAAGGTATTTTTGTGCTCCATCAATACAGTCGGTATTATAAAATTTATTTTGCATCTAAAACTTGATGATATATTTCATTAATTTTTCTTAAATCAAATTGATACTTTACTTTTCGACTAGCTCCATCTGCATTTCTACCTTGCTTGTGGATAATTAATTTTGATAAATCAGATTGTTTTAAAACCATAAATATAATTTGTTTTAATTCTGCCGAGACCTTTCTCTTTCTAGAATTTGCTTTTCTTTTTTTTGCTTCTAATTGATAACTAGAAACTCTACCTTTTAATTGGTCATGCCATTTTTTAAATGATCCATCTTCATCATAATTAACATCACATTCAGATACAATAAATCCATGGTATCGATTTTTATTAAGCGAAGCATCAATAGCGTCTTTGTCATTTAAAATTATATTGGTGCCAGACTGAATGGCATGATTTTTAAAATCCCAGTTAATGCTTCCTCTACAATCAAATTCAACATTTCCATATTTATTTCCAGGCAGTGAAAAATGATTTTTTAAAATTTCTTTACATTTTAATTCAAAATACCATCCACACCATTCCATTTGACGCCATTGTCCACCTTTGGATCTCATTTCATTTATGCAAGATTTACCATCCCAATACTTTGGAAAATTTTGAAATAAGAGATTGAATTTATTTATATCTTCTATGTATTTATTTTCTGACATTTTAACTAAAAGAGGTGTTCTGTTGCCAGGTGCCCCGGGCTTAGTTACATTTTTCCTTAGTATACGCGAATTTTATATTCGCAAAAACCTAAATATTGATTGTTGTTACGGCAGGAAAACGGCAGAAAACGAGTCAGTTACGAGTTAATTTTGTGTTAGTATTTATTTGTTAAAAATAAATTTTGACACTACGACTAGATAGCAAAATAAAATTTTGTAATTTTGCGATAGTTGTGTTAGTTAGTAATTTGTAGTGAATAAGCCAATTGAAAAAAATAAATTTTTAAACTTTCCAAATTATACAAGACGACAAGTAATGGCTAAATTTTTAGCGAAATATGAACTATTTAAAAAGATATTAAAAATTAAAGGAAGCGTAATTGAGTGCGGTGTACACGAAGGGGGAGGATTGTTTTCCTGGGCACACTTTTCTACTATTTTAGAACCTTATAATTATCATAGAAAAATAATTGGATTCGATACTTTTCAAGGATTTAAAAATATTAGCAAAGAGGATAGAAAAAATCCTTTAGCCAAATTAAATAAATTTAAAGAAAAATATAATACTTATGAAAATATTAAAAATTGTAAAAAAGAATTTGATAAAAACAGATTTCTCAACAATAAAGAAAAAATCATTTTAGTTAAAGGTTTAGCAGAGAAAACAATAAAAGATTATTTAAAAAAAAATAAACATACTGTAGTTGCTTTAGTTTATATAGATTTTGATTTATATAAGCCTGCTTTAGTGGCTTTAAAGAATTTTATACCATTGATGCCTAAAGGTTCGATAATTGCATTTGATGAAGTGAATAATCCAGACTGGCCAGGAGAAACCGAGGCTATGCTTCAAAGCTTAAAGTTAAATGATAATAAGTTGAGCTGTTTCGAATTTGAGCCAAATATATCATATATTGAATTAGGTACTAAAAAATAAAAAGACTCTTGATAAATTTTTCAAGTAGGAGAGGCGTTCTGTTGCCAGGTGCCTCGGGCTTAGTTACATTTTTCCTTAGTATATGCTAATTTTATTTTTGCAAAAACCTAAATATTGATTGTTGTTACGGCAGGAAAACGGCAGAAAATGAGTCAGTTATGAGTTAATTTAGTGGTAGTATCTAGAACTTTTAACAGGTTGTAATATTATTACTAAAGATATAAAAAATTGTTTACATGATAAATATTCAAAAAGAGAATTGTATAGAAATTCTTAAAAAAGACGGCCCGCCGATTATTGTGGTAGCCGCAGTTCAGGAGACTGAAGCAATTATAAACGCTTGTTCAGAAAATGGAATAAAGGTTGAAGGGGTTTGTGACAGTTTTAAAGAAAAAACAATCGACCCATTTTTTGGGTTGAATACTTTCCACACACCGGAGTTACCAAAGTATTTTAAAGATGCTAGATTTATTATTGCATCTCAGCATGTTCAAGAGTGTGCAGATCAACTTACAGGACTTGGCTACAAAAG
>Ga0255782_10001002_pt1 | contig 25004 bp, 11 predicted proteins | sample 101ome_26_FD_179980 | JGI IMG/M metagenome (GOLD analysis project Ga0255782, IMG submission 179980) | Coastal salt marsh microbial communities from the Groves Creek Marsh, Skidaway Island, Georgia - 101408AT metaG (version 2) | ecosystem: Environmental > Aquatic > Marine > Intertidal zone >...
CCGCCGAAAAGCGTCCACGCCATACATAAATTTATCACTCCGTATGTTCGGACACTTTAACCGTATATACAATACCACCTATCTAAATCCAGAAAATACACACCATTCACAATCTCATCCACGACCAGACGCGATCCATCGCCGTACACGACGACGCGAAACGTCCATCTAAGCCAATCTAAGCTATGCTATGAATCGCACGAGAAAACGGACTTTGACGCGCGATCGACGTACATAGTCTTATTAACGTCTATATACGTCTATCGATCGCCCGCCCGAAGTTCCTCCGGCGCGGTGGTTGTATTTGTACTGTTTACACATACAAATACATCCCCTTCCGGGTCCCTGGTGGTTGGATGTATATACTGTTTACACATACAAACGCGCGTCGTACCCTCAACGTCCGTCGTCTCGTCCGGGTCGTTCGTTGCGCACCGCACACGACGACGTCGGTACGCGACGACGACGACGACGTCGGTACGCGACGACGACGGCGACGACGGAGGTCTAGGGGATACCGCGCGCGCGTCGGGAGATCGCCCGCCGGTTTCGGTTCGCGTTCGCGTCGTGGGATACCGGTTCGCGGGCGGGTACCCACCACGAAGCGTCTATCCGTCCGGGGCGTGGATCTGGCGACGACGACGAAAGTGACGATGGACGACGACGAGGAGGACACCGCGACGACGCGGGAGGACGATGTGGTGTGTGAGATCGCGTGCGTGAGCCCGATGGTGATCGCGGCGGCGGTGGGGACGGCGACGAAAGGGATCGAAGAGGACGCGACGACCAAGGCGACGACGACGACGACCGAGCCGGCGCCCGGACGAGGCGAAGGCTCGGTCGGACGGGCCGGTGAAGGGATCGAAGCGACGACGACGGGAAGGAACGGTGGGGGAACGGATGTGGACGCGCGCGAGCGAACGAACGGAGCGAAGCGCGACGACGACGACGACGAAGGCGAAGCGCGCGAAGAGAAGAAGATATCGAAGAGGCGACGACGAAAGGAACGACACCGCGCGAGGAAGAAACCGGGGGGTACGGATGCGCGCGGTGTTGAGAGAGCGGTGGTACCGAACGGGGACGTCGCTGAGGACGACGATGACGTCGACGACTCTAGAGAAGGGTTGGACCCGGGCGAGGAACCGTACGTTCGGTTTGAGCATTTATTCGGCGCCGCGGATAAGTTTGCGACGTCGAGCAGCCGGGCGAGAGGGGCGCAAGTGGAGATGTACGTGCAGGATTACATGGAGCGTAACGTGTACGGGTACGCGCACGTGTCGGTGCGAACGCAAAAGGGGCGCGGGCGGAACGTGAGTCGGCACGTGACGATGAAGCGAAGAACCGTCGGACGAGGGCGGCCCGAGGACGCGCTGGATTTCCCAGAGCGAGCCGTCGCGGATAGAACGAAGCCGACTGCGCCTCCGCTGCAATCGCTCCCGATGGCGTTCGCCATGGCTCGTGGGGATAAGATTGCGGTCGCCACCAAACCGACGATGCCGACGGCGAACGCTCCAGCGACAGAGAAGACTGCCGCCAAGTCGCCCGGCGGTGCGAAGGCGAAACGCGGGGCGAGTTTGGGCAACGCGCCGCCGCACATGACGCTGCGTATTCCAGAAACCATCTTTGACGACGGTCTGCATATCAACGAAGACGACGCTTTAATGCTCAACGATGACATGGTGTTTTGGAACGCCCTCGGTGACGGGGTGGAGTGCACCGAACGCGGCGCCGACGCCGCGGCGCGAACCGTCGCAAACATGCGCGCGGCGCGCGAGGCGACGCAGAGCCCGTCGGTGCAAAGCGGCGAAACTGAATCTCCGACGTGCCTCAACGCCGCCGAGAGGCGGGTCCACGCGCTCGAGCGTAAACTCGCGCGCGTGGCGGCGGTGGCGGCGCAAGCGAAATCTGCGTCGCCGGATCGACCGCCTCGTAAGCCGCAATCGCGCGCCTCTTACGAGGAGCACGCGGATGATCGCGGCGGGCTGCAAGCCATCAATGCTCGCACGCACTCGCCGCAATTTGATGACACGGCGAACCGGGAGATGAGCTCTCTGGAGGCGGCGAAGAAGCAGCGTTCAAACTCTGGAAACAGAGACGCCGAACGCGAGCACGCGACGAGTGCCCCGTCCAGCCTTCAAGTGGAGCGACTCCACGAAGCGATCATTACGCTCGAGCGCCGACAGCAACGCATGGAGATTGAACGCGCGAAACACCTCGAAGAAATGTTGCACACGCAACACGAGCATCGAAAGAGAGTCGAGACCATCATCGAAACGTACGAACGAAAGATTGAGCTTCTCAGCAGGGGACGAGCCACGTCATCTGCAGAGTTTTCGCCGACGCAGCTGCACACCCCACCAGTGTATCATCCGCACGGGGAAGCGTCTAGGCATCATCACACGATGATGGGTGGCGCCTTCACCGCTCCGCATCGCGAAAGATCCGGGAAGGATCCGAGGGAATACACGGGGGATACGTACGCACCGATACCATCGCACGGGTACCACGACCACCATCATAATCATAACTCGCCTCGCCTCTGGGCGTACGATTCTTTCCCGTCGAGTTATCGACCGGATGAGCGACGGACGTACTCTGAGCCGAGACGCGCTGGTGCGTTCGGTTCCGTGCTCGAACGCGAATTCGAGTCCATGGAACACGCGTTGCGAAGGAAAAATGAGGTGATTGCGTCGCTCTCCCGAGAATTAGGATCTGGAGGACGTTGGAATTAGGCGGTTTCTCTGTCGAAACAAAGAGACGCCGCCGATGTATACTTTTTGGATTATCCAGCCAACCACGAGAGATGGGCCCGCGGTTCCGCGACCCGCCTGCGAGGTAACTATTTTACGTATGTATCGCATCCCAACGAGAAATTGGTTAGAATATATAGTGTGTAATCTGTATTGCATTCGCTTTGAATGATGTTTGGCGGCGCTTCCGACGTCGGCGCGCTTCAGCATCCACGAGAGGATTCGTTCAACGCTCTTCAGTCTTCGACACGCCGCGTTCCGTGAGAAACTTCGCAGAGACGAAGCGATAGATTGCGACCACACACGCGTGACTGACACTCTGACGTTCCGTCGGCGTTTCGTCACGGAAAAAGGCGACAGAGACGACGACGAGGCTGCTTGCTGAGGACTGTTGACGCGAGCTCAAATGTCAACGAACGAGGAGAATAAATCCGACTCTGAGCGAGCGGATCGCACTATGGCGCGCATCACGCGCGCGAGTCAATCCTTCTTAGCGCATCTTAGCGCGTGCTCGTGCAATCGGGCTGAGTGCGAAGCGGCGCTGGATGAGTGCGTCGTGATGATACAACGAGAACAGGGCGAACTCATGGATTTGCGGGAACGAGTAACGATAGAGGAACACGTCCAGAGAATGGAAGAAGTGCAAAGCATCAGACACGGTTTGGTTGATGGAATCATACGATCTGGGGTGATGAATAGGCTGTCGTGCGTCTCGACGGCTCTGGCGGTTCGCTATCTGGATTTCTTCGTCGTCACGAGCGGCTACAAAGTCAAGAGCGATAGTCTTTGGATGTATCAGCTCCTCGCCGCGGCTTGCGTTTTCATAGCTTACAAATTCCAAGAAACATCGGAACGAATGCACGGTCGCGGCGCCCCCGCGCGCTTGCAACTGACGAACGACATCTCATTCGATAACCTCTCAATCAGAAAAATGGAAGCCATCATTTTACGGGAACTCGACTGGAGCTTGTCTCGTATCACGCCCTTCATGTTCATTCCGCACTTCTTGCTCTTTCTCGACTGCGACTGCAACTTTAGAGCGTGTCGCGATCTCACCGGTCAAGTTCTCCACGACGCTGAAGTTTTATCCTTGCAAATACTGTTCGATATCCGAACGATGAGCAGATTTGAGAGTAGCGTCATCGCAAAAGCGATCATCGCCATCGTCTTGTGTGATCAGTGCGAAGGAGTAGAGGGTGTCGATATAGCTCAACAACTGGTCTCTAGGCTACTCAGATATATGTATGCCGACGACGACATCGAACAGCTCGACTTTGTTGCGCAACGCGTGACGCAGTGCATTGAAGATATTTTGGAATTTAGGATGTCTTTGATGTTGTTCAACGAACGCATGAACAATCGAAATGACGCCCAACCACCAGGGCCAATCAGCGCTCATTAACGATGAAACTTAATAAGTCTCCGAGCTCTGACGAACGCGGCTGACGATCCATCGTGCGATCGTTTTGAGTTTCCAATCTTCGCCTTCGGGCCCGATCGTCAAGAGCAAAGAGCTAATGAAAATCAGACTCCATAGAAGCGATGAAAGAATTGTTGTCACCAATAAAGTTGAAAATTTACTGAAGAAGACGAGCGTACAGCACCACAAAATCGATCCCGAAAGCGCCGTCGTTACTCCCGAGGCGACGATTGACACGCCCATGCGCGACAACGCGTACCGCGTCCTATCGCGTCTGTTGTAGATGGAAAAATCTTCAGCTTCGCCGTACGCATTCACAAGATGGACAGCGTAGTCTATGGCCAATCCAGTCAGTATCACCGCGGCTATGGTTTCCCGAATGCCCAATTCCCATCCCATGACTCTATACACGCACAATCCGAGGACGGTGACCAAAACTCCGGCAACGCACGTGCAGCAAATACATGCGATGAGCAAATTACCCGTCGACAAGCAGAGCACGATGAACGCCATGCAAAAGCAAATGCTGATGCCTTGCAACGTATTCTCTACGAGCGTTTCACTCATTCGCATCCAGGTGTACGCGACATACGCAGTTTGAAAACACGTTTCAACGCCCACGGGAGCCATTCGATTGATTTCTTGCGTCGTTCGTTCAAATTCTTCATATAACGATCGCGTCAGGCTCGCTGGCGCCTGATTTTGGAGCGTGGACATTGCCGTAATCTTTGCGTAGAAAATCTTTGGCGCCGTGTCGGCATTTTCTTCGTCGCGAAGAACGCCCACGTGATCGTTATAAAGCATCCCATCTTTGGATGAGAGAAAATGGAGTAGACGATCGGTAAACGTGTCCGCGGTAACTGGGAAGTTGTCAGCTCCGATGGCATCGCGAAAAGCTTCCATGAAACAGCTCACGCTCTTCACCAATTTTCCATCCGTACATCCAGGTGCGTGACACACCGCATTGCGAAGGATTGAACACGTCTTCACGACATGTGCTTGAGCTTGTGGCGTTGACATGTCAAACCTGTCGTCGAGCACCAACTCGCCTCGCGATTCGAGATCCCATTTCGATATACCAGAGTTGTCGACGCCTTTGAGTCCCCAAATGACGTCGACGGGAACCACCATGTCGGCGTCAGAGACTGGAAACGCGCCTTGATTATTGAGAAACTGCTGCAACATGTGCTTGTTGTGATACCATTGTTCGACTTTCGACGCCACCTCGAGTTGGAGACAGTAGCGCAACGACACGATGAATGTCAATGCGAAACCAAGCAACAGGGCGCCGCGAACAAAGCCGTTTTCCAACAAGGAGTAAAATGGCCCGTGAAAGAACCGTTCGAGTGGACCGAGCGCGTGCTTTTCGTCGTCACCATTGTCGACATCGACGTTTTCGTCGCGACTAAGACATCGCCATTTACGGCAAAGCGGGTCGACGCATCTGATGTACGGCTCAAACTTGGCGACGTGTCTGCTGTAAATGACAATCGCTGGCGGGAACATAAAGACGTTGCATATGAAAAGACACACGATCATCGTCGCGGAGAGCACGCCGAATCCAGCGAGTGGGACGAGATCTGACCACGCCGTCGCTAGAAACGCCCCAGTCGTCGTGAAGGATGTGATGAAAATCGCGCGCGACGATCGTTGAAAACTCGCGGCGACTCGATCTCGCAACGACCTCTCCGTCGTTTGTGTGAATGAGTGCCAAAGCACGAATATGTCATCGCATCCGATACCCAGCACGACGAATAGCGATAATCCAGTGATGTTTCCGAGGTATGGGATCCCGTAGACTTTTCTGTAAATGAGCAGCGCGCAGGGAAAGGACATTAAAATAATCAGCATCCCGACAGATGATATGAAGAGACTCTGCGTCGAAAGAAGCATGTACACCCAAACCGCGCCGATCGAGGCAATGGTCCACGCTAAATCGCTCTTGATGACGCGCTCAGAATCTTGCTGACGCAAAAGCTCGTTATCCCACCGCGTTATTAGGTTTCCCTCCCTCGCCGAACTCATGTAGGGCGACTTGACGATGCTCGACGTCATTGAGAATCGTCGAAACAATTCGCGCTCGATGGGATTGAGAAACTCCTCCAGCAAGACTCGTTCCTGCGCGTCGTCATCGAGAGCAATTTTCATCGACGATCTCGTCCCATCATCCGTCGCCAGTAGCGGTGTACCCACGGGGTATTTCGCCCGCGTCATCCCAACCACACCCGTCTCTTCGTCGTACTTCCCCAGAAAGTATCCGTACAGACTGGCGTTCTTCGCAAAGACGTCTCGCGCCACGCCTTCGACGTCATCCACCAACTCATCACCATCACCCACGTAAAAGTGCGACAACGGAGACAGATAGGGCGCGCACGTTCCATCGTCCTCGAGCACGCAAAACGACTCGTACCGCGCCAACACCACGCGCTCGTGCTCAGCCATTCTTCGGACGTGCTCGCGCGTGAACACGTCCTCGCTCTCCCACTGAAAACTAAACGTCCCCACGACGTTCTCCTTCCCTCGCTCCACCGACGCCCCGACACCGACGCCCCGACTCGAAACCGCCAACCGCGCCCCCCTCCTTCCCGCGTCCGCGCGCGTCGTCGCCTCGTCGTCCCTCAGGACCCACTCTCGAGGCGTCGGTTTCGTGAACGCCATCATCCCATCCAACGCGCACGCCGCGACGATCGCCGCGCACGCGACCACGCACGCCCCCGCGCACGTCCACGGTCGGTCGTGCGCCAGCGTGGCGTACCGTCGCATCGCGCCCATCGCTCACGGGAGTCCCCGCGGGGCGATCTGCCGACCGCGGGTCGTTCGTTCGCGTGGGCGTGCGTCGCGTCGCCAACCATGCGCGACTCGAACCGGCGCGAACGCCGATGTTCTCGTTTTGACGAGTCATGACCCTTAAAACGTACCAGGGACTCTCGATGGGTGGACATCGCCCGATGTGTTCGAGGCAGCTTTGGGACACGTGTGTATGTGTAAACAGTTTGTAGGGTTTACACATACGGTACACACACACACACACTGAAACGGATCGATTCGAAACAACGCGCAGATCCGCGCGCGCGCCGAACGATCGTCTCCCGCGACGGCATGCCGCGATCGTCTCCCGCGACGGCGTCGACGAGCGCGTCGATGATTCCGCGGGATTTGGTGTGGTGCATCGAGGAGCTCGCGGCGTTCGGGGCGGACGCGAAGGTTTTGACCGCGTTGCTCGGGACGTCAGCTGTGCGTCGAGACGAATCCGTCGGGAAATCTACGACGACGACGACGACGACGACGGGTGAGGTGGAAGAACGAATCGGACGCACGCTGGCGTTGGTATCCGTGAGAGAGACGTGTGATGAAATGGTTGGACGACGGGGGGAGGCGTGGGTGCCGACGATGATGGACGAGGACGAGGACGAGGACGCGGAACGGTGCGTCGGGGCGTTTGAAACCGTCGCGGATGTTCTAGCCGGGAACGGTGCGAAGGAGGATGGTTCCGGCGTCGGGGGGTTTTGCATCGATGTGAATGGTGAGAGTTACGAGGCGTACGCGTCGGCGGTGGGTGAGGCGACGTTGGTGGTTGAAAACATGTTGAACGCGACGGCGGCGGAGAGTTTCGCAGTCAAGTGCGGCGTCGCCGAACGGCGCGGGCCGATGAACAAACGAAAGAAGGAACCGCCGGCGTTTAGGATGAAAACGCTCGCGATGGCGATCGATGGGTTTGTTCGAGAGATGTTTACGTCGTCAAAGATGCCGACGAGTTTGTCCTTGGTACAGAAGAGCGCCGCGGACGCGCGTCGACTGACAAAGCCGACGTCGACGCAGCCGATCGAACCGACGCCAAAGACGAAGACGATTGAACCGAAACCGAAACCGGCGCCGAAAGCGACGAAGAACACGGAGACGACTGAGCCGATAGCGCGGGGATGGAATGATGTCGGGCAGCGACCCGCCGTCGCACCCAAGCCGAGTAAGAAGACAATGAAAGCCGACGAGACGACAAAGCAGACGGACGCGCCCAAGCCGAGTAAGAGACCGAGAGACGCGGAGGAGACGATGTCGACGCCGCCGAAGCAGATGAAAACCAGTGAAGCCGCCGACAAACCAGACGGTGTCGTCGTAACGCCCACTCGTCGACTTCTTGGCAACGTGGTTTCCGCCGTGTCGCGAACGCTCTCGTGGGCGAGTCGACGCAAAAGCGTCGACGGCGTCGGCACGCCTGTGAAATCGTTCAAGGGCGAGGAGAAAGATCTTCCAGAAGCGTCGAGTGACGATGAAGAGGAGGATATCATACCGACGCAAGTCGCTCACGCTCCACCGTCTGAAGACGACGACGAAGAAGAAGAACTAGAGAATGAAAAGCAAGAGGACCGAGAAGACGAAGCGCCGGAATCAGATGAACCAGAAGAAGATGCAAAAATGACGCAAGCCGACGAAGAATTAGAAACCCCGACGGCGACGCAACGCATGGATGAGTTACCCACGCAACCGGTACGCATCGTTCCGAGCGCCTCTGCGGAAGAAGTCACGGAAGATGACATTGAAGACGTCGAACCTCCGCTTCCGTCTTCGCCACCCGGCGGCTCGGGCGCTCCGATTCGAGCCAAAAAGCCGCTTTCATCACCGTTTTCCATCGCCCCGCGTCAACCACCCGCACCCAAAATCCGTCGACGCAACGCTCGTTGGCAACCCGACGAAGTCGTCGCACTCGAAGCCGGCGTCGCGCGTCACGGTGTCGGCAGTTGGGCCATCATTCACCAGGCGTACTCGCACATTTTCGAGCGACACGGCCGAAGCCAAGTCGACTTGAAGGACAAGTGGCGAAACCTGGAGAAGGCGCGAGCAAAGAAGCGCGCGATTTGATTGATTTCATGAGTTTTATTTCACGCGTGAGTGTTTTTCTCTCCTTTGTTCGTTCGTATACGACCCTTGTAACGTCGACGATGTGATATTCGCTCCTCTTCGCGCGCTCGGCGCCGCGCGTCTCAACACCCAACACGTTGATCAACACGCACGCACCCGTCGTCAGTTGCCGCCGCGTCGAACGAACCTTTGGGCGACAGAGGACACGAAAGCGAAAACCGAACGAGGACGACGCGCGCGATGTCGACGCCCTTTGCCCAAGGAGCGCGTCGAGCGCGCGCCGTCGAGACGTGGATGCGCGACGGAACGAGCGCGGCGCACGCGCTGCGAAGAGACCGCTTTAAAGCGGTGGTCGTCATAGCGACGGTGTGCGTGCTCGGCGCGGCGTTGGCGCTGTTGAGCACGGCGAATGGGGTTTCCGAACACGTGAGCGCGTTGGGACGGGCGGTGTTGCGCGTCGGTGGTGGAGCGAGCGGGCAGAGCGGGAAGGGGATCGCGGGAAGATCGCCCGCCGGGGTGTTGGCGTCGTTGGACGCGATCGAGACGGCAACGCCGCAGCGCCGCAACGCCGCGCTCGGTATGCGTCGAACGAAATTGACCGTTCCAATCATCATGATTACCCTCGGTACGGCGGATGACGATCAAGCGGCGAAGGAATCGTTGAAAAAGTTGATGGAGCGCACGTCCATGACGCCAGAGGAATTGAAGGACATTGTGTTTTTTAGTAAAGGCGTCGACGCGACGGCGTGGCCGGATAACATGCACCTCGCCGAGTACGCGGTTCGTGACGTGCGTAAACAAGCGGGAGAACTCGGCCACACCATCATGGATCTCCCTTGGTTGCAAATCATGGAGCTCTCCAAGCAAACCAAGGATGGAAAGCTCCCCGTCGAGTGGCGCCGGTTGGCGCACCACGTCGGGTGTTTATACGCGCACCTCGCGCAGTGGCAGCTCGTCAAGGATATGGGTCTCAAACACGCGTTGATTTTTGAATCCGACGGCGTCGGCAAGGCTGACTTGCCCTTTACTGAGCTTCCCACAGCCATCTCCAAGCTTCCGCGCGACGCCGATTTGCTCTTGTTATCCTTTGGCAACACGCCCGGCGGCGATTTGGTCGCCAAGTGGCCCGGACACGGAGACGACGGCGTCGAGGTTGAGGCACACTTGTACAAATGGGACCAATTTCAAGCCGTCGCTGGGTTACAGTGTTACGTCATCACGCAGAGTTTCGTGCGCAAGGTGCACGAATACATCGCGCACAAGGGCGCCGACATGATTGACGCTTGGTTGCTCGGCAAAATGTGCGTCGTCGGCAAGGATAAGGATTGGAACATGCGCGGGCTCGGGGAGACTGATTTCATGCCGCCGGGATCAAAGCCTATATTAAACTGTTACCACGCCTCGACGTGGGCTTAGAGAGAGAGAGATTGTATCAATAAACAACCAACCACCAATGAAGGTCAAACGCCGCCCAGTTTAAAATTCTCAAATGCATCCATGCATCCATCCTCTTCACACGTCGTCGTCCGCGTCGTCCGTCGTCGCTCGTCGCGCGATCGGCGACGATGCGCGCACATTCCGGCGACGGACCCGGACCCGGTGTCTTCGGCGCGCTCGACGTGCTGGTCCTGAACGCCCGAGGAATCAAATCCTCATCCGCCCTGCGCATCCTTCGGCTCCTTTGCGTCGTCGAGTGCGCCGGCGTGCGGTTTAAAACCCGGTCGCGACGCTCGAGAAACGGACCGGATTGGAACGCGTCGGGTACGCTCGCGTTCCGCGCGCCATTGGAGGACGAATCGGCGACGGAGGTCCGGGTGAGCGTGTGGGATAAGCGAGGAAGCGGGCACAAGTTGATGGGGAGCGCGCGCGTGGCGCTGACGGATTGCGAAGTGGAAGAGACGACGACGACGACGACGACGGACGGGATGCGGGAGATGACGCTGGAATTACGAGGGGGGAAGTTTGAGGGTGGGACCGTTCGGTTGAACGCGCGGTATCGGCGGGGGGAGAAGGAGGCGCGGGACTCATTCGCCGCGAACGTAGCGGATGTCGAACCGGGCGAGGCGGTTGAGGCCACGGGCGGAACCGACTTGGACGAGAGCTTGGAGAGCGATTTTAGCGGGATGATTTCGGTGGATACGTCGATGACGCCGATGCGAGGGTTAGGTGATGGGGATGGGGATGAAGATGAGGACGAGGACGACGACGCGCGGGGCTTTGATGGGAGCGAGGATGAGGATGACGAATGGAGAGCGGCGCTGAAACCGTCGCGCGGTCGACCGGAAACCATTCCTGAACAACCGACGTCGCCGACGTCGTCAGAGAAGGAAAAGGGAAAACCGATGACGACGCGGGTGCACGATAATCAGATGTTCGATGCGTGGGCGAACGATTCGGCGGAGGATACGGTGGAGGTGACGCCGCCGCCGATGCCGGCGCAGTCAAAGTTGAACGACGCGCTCGAGTCGCCGACGAGCGCGTCGCGTTCGGCGGCGCTCAGAGAGCTTCACACGGTTCGACACGTCAAGACGCCGCCGAGACAACCCGCGGCTGAGGCGGTGCCAGAGTCGCCAAAGCGACCCGCGAGCGTGCCTGCCAAGACCACGTCGCCGGGACGCGCGAAGAAGATTGAGAGTGAGGACGATCTCGTCGCCGCGCTCTTGTCGCCCGGAAGACGCGGCGGCGCTCGCGTTACCTTTGATGAGCGACTCAATCGCACCGTTCCTCCGCCGCGGAGATCCCCAGTCGCGCCCGCGTCGGCGAATTCGTACCCGAAGAGTGCGGTGACCAAGATGATGTCTCCGAATAATCTTCAAAGCGTCAACTCGTCGGCGCTCTTCGCGAAGAAGCTCTTTGTCGAACAGTCGAAATTCGCGGCGCCCGCCGCGCCGACGAGGGCGGACATCGACGAGGCTCGACGCCTCGCAACCATGTTTGAGCGCGCCGATGCCGTGTTCGCCTCTTGGTCGTGGTAGTCAATGATTAGTTAGAATAGCAATTTCATGGTTTCTTCTAGGATTTCTTCTAATAATTCCGTCTAAAGATGTCGTTTGCGAAAACGTTCATCCGAGCGCCGGCGCGGCTCTCCCTACGTACCGTGCGCCTTGACGATTTGCACGACGTCTTCATCCTCCAACACGTGTTCTCTGCCGACCCGTTGCGGTCTGTGCTTCACGCTCGTGCCCCACACCAAGGCGTGCTTAAAGGTACGAATGATTGTCTTGTGAAGCTTGTTGCAAAAGTCTTCGACGCTGCACGCCCGCTTGTGCAAAATGACGGGTTCGTCAAAGTTGGGTTGCACACCGCGCGGCATCGTATACACGCGTACCAAATCGAGCGATTCCCAAACCTTTTCCAAAAGACCATCCAAGTTCCACTCTTTTTCGGACGACGTCATGACGTAGTTGGGCATATCTTCCATCAACTGCACCTCTTCGAGCGAGACAGAGTCCATCTTGTTCACCGCGTACACCGCCGGCGTGTAAATTCGGTTCCCTTCAATGACATCAATCAAATCCTCATCCGTGCAATCGGCATGGAGTTTAACATCGGCGTTATGAATCTTATACTCGGCACAAATCGCCTTGACGGTTTCTTCGTCCAAGTACGTCGTCTCACCATTCGGATTGGGCGTAAACGCGATGCCGCCCTTTTCCTTTCTGTTAAAGGTGATCGCCGGCGGCGTTTTATTCAATCGAATCCCCACTCCTTCCAATTCGTGTTCGATGAGCTTGCGATGCGTAAAGGGTTTCACCGCATCGAGCACGATGACAATCACGTCGCACGTTCGCGCCGTGGAGATCACCTGACGACCTCGACCTTTGTTATCCTTGGCGCCTTCGATGATACCGGGCAAATCGAGCAGCTGAATCCTCGCCCCGCGGTAACGAATCACCCCCGGCACGCACGTCAACGTCGTAAACTCGTACGCCGCCGCCTCAGAAAACGTCCCCGTGAGTTTCGTCAACAGCGTAGACTTGCCCACGGACGGAAAACCGACGAGACCGACGCGACAATCACCAACCTTCGTGACGTCGAAGCCCTCGCCTTTGGGGCCACCCTTACCCGAAGGTTCCATGAGTTCCCGTCGGAGTTTCGCCAGTTTCGACCGAAGCGACCCGAGGTGCGTCGCCGTCGCCTTGTTCTTTTGCGTTCGGCTGATTTCCAGCTCGAGCGTCGCGATCTTGTCCATCACGCTGTCCGACATGATTGGCGCTCCTCTTCACTCTCTCTGTGTGCGACTGATGATGATGATCTCACGAAACGACCAACCGACCGAGCGTCGGTTTTTTCACGCGCCGTCGCGTCGCGCGAGCGTCCCCGCGAACGTGTGCGTGCGCGTGCGATTTACTGAACCCGCAAAGTCGCGTCGCGTGTCGTCGGACGACTCTACGACGCGCGTGAAAGTGCCGCCGAGGTGAGCCAAAGGTGCGCCGCCAGTTGCGTGTCTTATATGGGTAAACAGTATGTTCTATGAAAAGAAAAGTACAAGATGCAGGGAACGACGCCGAACGCGCGTCACATCGACGCATGGCGTCGACGGAGTGCGAAGCGTGCGTCGAGGAAGAGTGCGAGCGGTTCGCGCGCGTCGACGCGTGGTTGTCGACGTGCGATGAAACGAGTCTGCGGGCGACGCTGGACGCAGTCAGAGATGACGAGGAGTACATCGTGTGCGTCGGACGCAAGGCGGACGTATTGATGAAGCGCATGGCCTGCGGTGATCCGGATGACGTCGTGTCAGAACTCGCGTCGGAGATTTTTGAAACGTGTTGCGCGCGCGCCCCGCGTGGGGTGCGGTTTCCGAGCGCTGGGGAGACGCAACATGGACGGTTTGCGCGGTGCGCGACTGGTTCGTTGGCGCGTCCGTTGGAGTTGCGGTTGCGATTGCCGCGAGAGGAGGTCGGGGAGACGACCAAGGCGATATCGGGGATGGTTTGGCACTCGTCGTTGTGTTTGGGGCGGTGGTTGAGTCGGCGGGAGACGATGGATTGGATGCGGGAGTTTCGGGAAGGACGCGGCGGCGGCGGACGGTGCCTGGAAATCGGCGGCGGGTTGATGGTGGCCGGAATGACGTTCGCGGCGCAGTGCGGGGACGGTTGGACGTCCATCGTGTTGACGGATGGTGACGCGAACGCGGTGGAGAATGCGCGGTATAACGTACACAAACAGAGGAGGCATGTAGAGAGGTTTGCAGCGCAAAACGTAGAGGTGGATACGTTGGATTGGAACGACGACGAAGAGTCCTTTGAGAGCCGATCTTTTGACGTGATTCTCGGCGCCGACGTCGTACATCAGGAAGACATGGCGGGTGGGGTCGTTCGAGCAATCGATAGGTATCTCGCACCGGACGGAATCGCGCTCGTAGTGAATCCCGCGCCGCATTCTCGCGGAGGGGCGGCGACGTTTCAATCGTTGCTCGCGGATGGCGATTGGAACGTCGTTAAGAGGTCGATCACGAATTCGATAATCACCGTCGGCATCGAGGATGAGTGCGAGGACGTACCGTTGGATTTTTACGTCATACGACGGAGTAAGAACGCGGACGCAGCCGCGCTCCCTCCGCTAGCGAATTTAGAGTAGGATTGAAATTGCGGCGCGTTTCGCGACGCCGCGCTATAGCCATGTATCAATGTACTGTATTGGTGTACAATTACACGAAACGAATGTTGTCATCCCATGTTTAACGTATTACGCAGTGCCAATGATGGCGAGGAGGGCGGCTTGGATGAACGGAACGGCGACGAGCACGGAGGAGATGATACCGCTCAAAGCGTACGCCAAAGCGCAGTACGGCAAAGCATTTGGTTCGCCGCCGACCAAAGCGGCGGTGCCGAGCCCGTGCGCGGACGCAGCCGTGGCGAGACCACGAGTGATTGGATCCTTGGCGCCAACTTTGTTGAGGATGGAAACAGCCAAAGAGCTACCAATCAAGCCGGTGAGAACGACGCCGACGGCGGTAACGCTCACCATTTCGGGGTGGCCGAGGAGCGTCGTCACCGGAATGGCGAGCGCCACGGTGACGGATCGCGGCACGAGCGCGGCGGATAGCGCCGAAGATAAGCCTAGAGCCTTACCAGCCAAGGCGGTGGAGAACATGGCGAACAGAGACGTCGAGACGAGGCAGCCAAAAATTTCCACCGCGTGACGGGCGATAATCTTTCTGGCGCCGTACACCTTGAACGCAAAGCTCAGGATGACGCTGCCGAGAAACGTCATCAAAATGTCACCCGCGCCGAGCCCGGAGATGGTTTCGAGTCCAAACGGCACGCCGGTGCGGTACAGGCTGAGCATCTTCATCCAACCGTCGCCCGTGAGCGCCCCGAGCGCCGCGGCGGCGACGTTGGAGAGCACAGAAGTCGTCACGATTGGATTCATCTTGGATTTAAAATCCGGAAGGTTACCAACCAAGAAGGAGCACACCGTCGCGGAAAGCATGGCAATCACCTTGGCCGCGTTGGCGCCGGTCGTCACCGCAGAGATTGCGGAAATGGCGAGAACTCCCATCCACAACTTGTACACGTAATCCTCCGTCGGCGGCGCCGGTTTCGCCGGCGGCACTGGCAACATCTCCGTCCCGGTAAACTTTCTGATAAAATTCGCGCTCGTCGCGCTGAACGCAATCGTCGTCACGAACCCGACGACGACGATGCCCAAAACCTTGGCCAACGCGCTCGGGGCAATCTTAGTAACCACCAGTGGCGTCACCACCAAACTCGGCACGTAAAACACCGGCAACCAACTCGTGATCCAGTTCAACGCCGGCGCGATCGTTCCTTCCATCGCGCTCGCCGCGTCTTCACCACCAATCTTTTCCGTCACCAACAGCGTCGCGAGAATCCCAAACATACCAATCAACGCGGAAGGAAAGGTTACGCCCGCGACGCACAGCGCGTGTTCGAGCGTTTTATCCAACGCGAACAGCGCGCCGACGCTCGCCACCAAGTGCGTCTGCGCCGACGCGACCGCCATCGGTGACGAAGACGCGACGGCACCGGCGGTACTTTCACTCGAAGCGACGATCGGGTGTCGTCGCCGGGCCGCGGCGTCGGCGTGTCGTCCGATGCGCGGCATCGGTCGTTGCGTCCGAGTCATCATCATCGTCACGTTCGAACGCGTCGTCGGGGCGCGCGGTCGCGCGACGCGCTTCGAGGCGCGCGACGACGGCGAAACGACGGCGGCAGAGGTGGCGTTCGCGTGAACGGTGCGTGAGATCGCGTGCATGGTTTGCGGTGCGCCGTGGTGTGAGGATGGGACGAACGAACGCATCGGTCACCAAGGGGGGGCATTTTGCATTTTGCATTTTAATCACAACGGGCTCGCGTCGTCATCGATCGCCCGAGGCGAAATTCTTGCTGGTGACGCCCGGATAGCCCTTCCAAACCTTACCGATGTCGGGATACCAACCCTCGGCGGCGGGACGAAGGGCGGCGTGGGTGTAAATCTCCCCGCCGAAATCGGTGGGCGGCGCCGCGGTGGCTTCGCTGAGCGGAACGCTCCAGGATGTAGAACTGCCGAATTCCTTGCGGAGACGCTTGTTTACCTTGTTCAAGTAGAATGGAACGGTGACGTAGAGCACGCCGCCTTGGAAGTAGGCGGATTTGCTGAATAGGACGCAGGAGAGGAAGGTTTGGGCGATGAGGAGGGAGAGTAGAACGAGCTGACTGATTGGAAACCAGACGGCGCCGTTCGATTCGTGGCCTCGCTCGTAGACGTACAAGACGTGATAACGCCAAATGACAAAGTTGGTGACGAAGAAGACGCAGGCTGCGAGCGGTATGAGCGGTGCGATGGTGACAAAGGTCAATCCGAGAAGAAGAATGAGCATGAAGACGCCGATTTCACGGCCCATGCGCACCGCTCTCGGAGAGTATAAACGCGTCTTGTCGCGCGGCGTTCTCGCGCATTTGCCACGCTTCTCGCACCAAAAGATGTCAAACGCCATGCAAATTGAGCCAGGGTGAGGCAAAAGTAAGCGCTGGACCGGCAGGTACACTGCGCGGAACACGATGAATAGCAAAAAGAAATTGCTACTTAACGGTAAGACGCGTCCAATCTGCTCCTGTACGTCGCTAAAGGTTGCGCCGCTGTTCAGGCTCGCAGTGAAAACACCGATCGCTCCGCCAAAAATACCACCCATCAGCACGTTGACCACGCCCCAGGACCAATAAAACCTCAAGAAACGTCGGTCGGTCGCTGAGAGCGACACGTGCGCATTTTGCTTTTGCACCAAGTACAGCATGTAAAACGAAATGACAAACACTTCCCAAAGGGTGAGCAAGATTGGCGGCAATACGCCGGAAATGAGACCGGTGTACACCGCGGCGTCGTCCGAGCAGTACCAATCGAAAAAGGCTCCGCCCACGATGTCGTTCCCTTGTCTCACTTGACACACGCTCGTCACTGCCGTGGCAAACATACCCGTCGGGAAGAGCATCACCATTAATATGATTGGCCAGACTGCCAATGCCCTAGCGCTATTATCAGACGATCGGAAGAGAAGCGTCTGCCAGTTGACGTCATCGGGACCCGGCGCAGGAAGAGCCCTATAAATTCTATTGGATGCGCGCGAGATTATACATTGTGCCGCCGTGCTCGCTGCTACTTGATTTTCGAAAACGGCAAAGCACGACGGACCGGGGGAACCCTCCCAGGTTGATTTACGCACCTCAACGATTGCTTCATCTATGGCGCAAAGTTGAGCTTCTAAAACAGCCAACCTGTCTTGCAGAGACAGCCGTTTCAGACGCTTGGGCATCTTGAGCAAATCTCGAAAGTACTTGACAAACGAATGGAAATTGTATCCCACTTGAATGTCTCGTTTCTTCACCGCCGGAATGTTTTCACCAAACGTCATGCCATGCGCGCTCGCGTTGGTTTGCGGTAAGATTCCCTCGCGCGCCATTTGCAAACTCAGCTTTGCGATAGCGTTGACGCACTCGTCGCGACTATCCAGGAGCGCATCGACAGGCCTGTGATCGAAAATAGGAATCAAGCCTCTAAACTCGTCTCCATAAATGTACTCCAACGTGGCTTCTACTTCGCGAAGACCTCTCACCCGCACCTCGTTACCATCTTCATCGTGGCTACGAACGAAGGGAATGTCTGTGATGAGAACAGTATAACTCGATGCCCAGACGGATACGATTTGTTTCGTATGCTCATCGTACGCGTTCACCGTACGAATACTGTCTACGTCCGGCACAGATGCCGGCGCGTAAAACAAGTGGTTACCGACATTGTACGACGCTCTCGTGACTGGCGAATTCATAGATTCAGGCGAGTCGGGTATCACGTGTTCATCGAACGCATCGCTGAGTTTGCGTTTGATTTCTGTATCCATCGTTTGGGCTGGAGGTGCGTCATTTTCCGATCTGTGCTGTTGCTGGTGAGCCACCCGCTGCGATTTCTCATACTCTTGCGTAATATCCATACCTGTCCACCACTCGTGCGCAATCGACGTCGATGCGCGTATTATCGCGCCTTGATCAGACATTCCACCAGCACGAACATTTTCTCCGGCTTGTTCGAGCGATTTCACTCGTTCTAGAGCCTTCTTAACCGCAGGCGTGAGAGCGACGTCTTCGAAGTTTGCGACATCAATGTTCTCGAGTGTCGGGGCGCGACGCCTGCGTGGCGATTTTCTCTGAGGGCTCAGAAGAGACGATGGACCTGGGGCTTCGCCATACATTACCGAACCCATCAAATTCTTGTTCAGGTCCTCACTAGAAGCCACAGGCTTCATTTCAGTGTCCTTTGAAACTTGCGCGGCGAGCGCAGCGCTCACCGACTGCGGAACCGAGCCTAGTGAACCGAAAGAGCCGAGTCTAAGCTTCCTATCTCTCCTCTTCGACTTGTTCGGTGGCTCCGAGACTGGAGGGTTTATGCTCAAGTCAAACTCCTCACTGCTGTCCCCAGAAGTAAACGAGGCGAAAACTCTAGACTCGCTCACTGGACCGGGTCCGTCTTTCAGTCGGCTATTCGCCTCGGAAGCCGGAGTATGGCGAGTCGTCGGTGCGCCACTGAGCCTCGGTGTCGGAGGCGAATCGTGTGAATACTGAGGAGATGCTTTCAAGAACGATGATCTCTTGTCCGACTCTGCAGACTTTGGAGTCCCACCCGGTTTTTGTGACTTGAGCGTCCCGGCGCCCTTGAGCGTCGCGACGACGTTGCTCGACTCTGTGAGATACGGACTTAAACGCCGCGTGGAAGCTGTAGTCTTGATGTGTGGTAGTGACGTCGGCGTAGATGTCAACACTGGTGTCGAGTGCATCGAGGTTAACCTCGAGTCTTCATCTCGACGCAACTCGCCGCTAGCTCTAGCAGACTCTCTCGTCGACTTGCCGACCAAATGTGCCGTCGCCGACACGAGAGTTTTCGCCGTCTGCGCGCCCACAGACATTGTGCGAGAGAGGAGGTTTCTATCTTCTTCTTCGTATTCATTCATCATGGCGAGCGCGTCGCACGCTTCGTTGATATCGTCCGAAGTCGCACTCTTTAGTTTACGCAACTCTTCTCCATCGATTTCTGTGGCCTGTTTCGTTCCTTGCATTAGCAACTGCTCGATGACATTCGACGGTTGATGTACCGCTCGCCAAAGGTTGGTGTCACCACGCGTCGTTAAATAGAGCGTTCTGAGCACCACAAACGTGTGACAGTGCTGATTGAGAAGCCACGTCGAGTATAGAACCACGACTATGAAACACGCCGTGTGCAACCAAAGAATCGCCTCGCCCTTTTCAATATTGGCCACCGTAGTCAATATCAAACCGGTCGGCTCCGATTCTGACGTGCCGGGATAGTTCGCAACGTACTCCCTATGCTGTGTGACGATATCCTTTCCCGTGAGATGCACCGGAAGCAACAACAACAACGACATGAGAGACAGAGGGACAAAAAGTTGCAAACCAAACTGACACACGCGCAAAAACGCAAATGCATCCAGTCCCGCCGTAGAAATCAAAGTCTTATCATCCACTTTTAACACGTGCGGAATCCAACCGTAATAAAACTGGCATGCGCGTTTAAACCATCCAACGCGCTTCTCTGGTGTCCCCTCTTTCTTCCTCGTTCTAAAAGGCGGCGGCGGCGCCGTCAGGTTACGCAACCGTAGCCGTCCAAAATAAATTGGCATGACGTGTCGCACGCTCCCGAACAACGTCAATCCCAAAAACGCAATCACGGCATAAATAATCAAACTACGCGTACGATTCAAAAACACCCCACGTCACGTCAGTCTCTCGCTCCATTTCGCGCGAAATCCCGCGAACCAACTTCCGTTTCGCCGCTCTCGCGCGCTCTCTCTCGCGCGCGTTCTCTCCAGACGAATTCCTTCAAACCCGCGATCGACGCGACCCGATCACTCAATCAAACTCCATCGCGCGTGTTTCGTTTTTCTCCCGCCGAGTCTCGCGTCTTCCATCGCGCGCACCCTATATATATATCCGTATCGCTCGTCGCGAAACGCACGCATGACGAGCCGTTGCACGTTTTCCCACTCATGCTCGCGTTCGTTACGACGACGTTACGACGACGTTACGACGACCACGGGCGGGTACGAAACCAACCAACGGGTGACTCTCGCTTCGCCGAACCGCCGGGTCGTCGCGCGCCGTCGTCGTCGCGCGGGGACGTCTGACGACACAGAGTCAAACAGTCAGTCATCAAGTCGGTCAGAGTGCCAGAGTGTGTGCAACAAGTGCTGAGCTGTCGCGCGCGCCAGCTGGCGGGAAACCACCGGATGGAACGAGCGATGGATGCGCGCGGGGGTTTAACGCGGCGTGGAGATGCGGGACTGTCCAATTATGAATGTCGTATTATCGTCGTCGTTAAGCTAAGCCTCGGTGAGGGATAATCTAGGGGCGATGTTCATCGCTTGGAGCTCTTGGAAGAGGAGTTTGCACGCGTAAGGCAATTTGAGCGTCGCCACGTCGGCTCCGGTTCTGCAGAGCGTGCACTGGTTTTTACCGGTGATTTGGTGTTGGAAACCGAGTAAACCGCATTTTGTGCACACCTGAGCCTCGAATTGATCGGAACTGATCATGAGACGCTCGATGATGAGCTGAGAGGTGCCGTAGGAGATTAAGCAATCGCGCTCCATTTCGCCTAGACGCAAGCCGCCGTCGCGCGCGCGACCCTCCGTCGGTTGACGCGTGAGGACGACGCGTGGACCTCGCGCTCGAGCGTGCATCTTGTCTTGAACCATGTGCTTGAGTTTTTGGTAATAGACTGGACCCATGAAGACGTTCACCTCGAGCGCTTCGCCCGTGACGCCGCAGTGAAGCATATCCTTACCCTTGTAAGAGTATCCGGCTTGCATGAGCGTTTCTTGGATGGACTCAACGGTGTCGCCGGCAAAGGCGGTACCGTCGTGGAATCGCCCGCTCTCCAAACCGGCTTTCCCGCCCAGGAGTTCGATCATTTTACCAACCGTCATCCGCGATGGGAAACCGTGCGGGTTCATGATGAGATCCGGAGTGATACCTCGTTCGCTAAAGGGAAAGTCTTCTTGATCGAGAATAATGCCACACACACCCTTTTGGCCGTGTCGAGAAGAAAACTTGTCTCCAACCTCTGGTCTTCGCGTCTGCCGGACGAGCGTCTTGATGTTGAACTGACCCTCGTCTGTCATCGTCAAGAGCACCTTGTCTACGATCGCAGTCTCCCCCGCCGGGCCCTTGTACGAGAGCGGACTCGATCTGTACATGGAATCTGGCATTGCGTGCGGATTGGCCATCGGATCTCGCGTGTTCAATGGAATTTGTTTGTTGACGTAAATGTCTCCAGGTTTGATGCGGCCACCGACTGAGGCGATTCCATCGTCATCGAGAAGATGATGTCTGCTAGTCGGATTCGATCGTTGCTCATCCTTCGGCCCGACAATCCTATCCATCGTCCTATTGCTATACTTTTTCACCTGCGCAGCGTACTTGCGCATGATGGTGCATCGACCAAAACCTCTATCTAAGGAGGCGCGGTTCATCACTATGGCATCTTCGATGTCGTACCCGCTGTACGACATTACCGCAACCGTCGCGTTTTGACCCGCACCGAGGCGATCGTAACCGATGAGCTCGATCGTTTTCGTTTTCACAATTGGCTTTTGAGGGTACACCAAGAGATACATGAGAGTATCCATGCGGTTCAATTGGTTGAAAGCAATGTTACCCATCGCTTGCTTACCCATGGCGCATTGATACGTGTTTCTAGGAGACTGGTTGTGATGCGGATACGGAATGATGCCCGCACACACGCCGAGCAAGGTGAAGGGTTCAATCTCCAAGTGGGTAGTTTCATCATTCACCTCGTCTTCGTACAGAGCAATGTACGAGTTGTTTTCCTCATTCACGTCCAAGTACTCCACCAAACCTTCGCGCAAAAAGTCGTTAAACGTGCGATGACCATCCTTGAGTTCGTCTAAGTGATCTTGAGTGATCAAAGGTTCTCCTCGCTCGATGATGATGAGCGGTCTACACACACGACCACCATCAGACGAGATGTACACACAACCGTCAGCCGTGTACACTGACACAAACTCCCCAATTCTACCAGCGCGGCGCAACTTTCTGAACGCGTGTGCAAACGCTTCCGGTTGGGCATGAACACCAAGCAGCGAACCATTCATCAGCACGTGGGCACCACGCGGAGAATGCATCTCGCCGCCATTCAGCCATGTCAAAGGCTCAACGCCCAGCGCATGCGCCATGCGCCTCAACGGTTCCTCTTCATCGTCCGTTGTGACGTGAGTCATGAGGGCAAGGTTCTTCACTAAACCGCACGACTCGCCTTCGGGAGTATCGCTCGGACAAAGCATACCCCATTGGCTCGGCTGAAGCGCGCGAGGACCAGAAACCTTGCGCGTCTTCTCAAACTGCGACGTGATGCGCGTCATCATACCGAGAGCGCTGATAAAGCTGAGGCGACTCAAAACTTGCGTGACACCCTTACGTTCCATTCTGAAACGCTTCACGGTCCAGTTCCCGCTCGAGATTGCGTGCTCTAAACCGTTGCTGAGAGTATCCTGGCGAATACACTTGAGAATGTCAAACTGCGTTGCGCGGTTTGCCTTTGACAAGACTGCGTCCGCCTGGCGCTTCAGATCTGCGTTCAAACGTTTGAAACAATCTTCAAATAGAAGAGAGATGAGCTGGCCGGCGAGCTCCAAACGCTTGTTACCGTAGTAGTCGCGATCATCAATCTGCGTCGGATCGATAATTGCGCTGATAATTCTTCGCAGCATGATGGAAATGTACGCAGTCTTCTGTCTAAAGTCGTACGAAACGACGGGAACGTGCGCCAAAACGACGCCCGCCAAAATATCGCGTGCTTCGTCGACTCGCGAGCGTCTGTAGGTGATACCGCCCGAACGGTTACTCGTCATCATCTTCATGATGCGCACCTTGGACGCACAGTATTCCAACGCCTGATGGGTGGTAAAAATGCCAGCCGCCTTGCACTCTTGCAAAGTGGGTGCAAGCAACGTGGCGTACTCCGGCTCCGAACCCACCATGTGTACAGCTTCTTGATCGCTCTCCAGACCCATCGCCTTGAGGACAATCATGATTGGAATGTCATCAGTAAACGTGTTGTGTCTGAGGTACAACTTGCCATGCTTGGAGACGATGTTCGTTTTACTCTTCCTCTCGTGCGTCGACGACGTCACCGACGCCCCAATCTCCCCCTTGGCATCCACTTCTATGATAATTCTATTTTTACTCAACTGTTCTTGAATGAGAATCACCTTCTCGACACCCTTGACGATGAAGTATCCGCCCGGATCCAGCGGACACTCGCCCAACCTCGCGAGCTCGTCCTCATTCTTCCCAGTCAATACACAACGCGAGCTTCTCAACATGAGCGGAATCCGACCAATCACCACTCCACCGACACCATTCTTCGACTGCCTCGTCACGATATCCTTCCCGCGCGTGTACTCCACGTCCACAGTGATCGGCGCCGCGTACGTCATATCCCTGAGTCTACACTGTTGCGGGGTGATTTCCTCCACCACGTAGTCCTCCTCAACGCTCGGTTTCCCCACGTGAATGTTCGTATACTTGAGATAAAAGTTTGGATCCGAATCACACGTCACCGTCTCGTTCGCCTTGGCTCGAATAATCTTCTGAATGTCCTCATTTATGAGATAATTAAACGAGTCGATGTGCTGCCGCACCAAACCTCTCACTTTAAGAAACGCCGGGAGCAACTCAAACTTATCTTCCAGCGTCCCGATCGGCGCCGTCACCTTGCTCGGGTCTCTCGTCAGGCAATCCATCGCCGCGTCATCTTTCACCGCCGCCGCCGCCGCTTTACGTCCCGAGCGTTTCACCGACGTCTCGCCGTTTTTCCCCATGACGACGTCTCAGCGACGCGCCTGAGAGCCCTCGGCCGCCGCCGGCGCTCGGTCCGAAGCGCTCCGATCCGCGCTCGCGTCCGTCCGTCCGTCCGTCCGTCCGTCCGCGCGTCCGCGCGAGTCCAAAGCCGTGAACGGGGTGAACGACTCGCGGTCCGTCCGGTGCGTCGCGCTCTCCCGTCGTCGTCGCCGGCGTCCGTCCGTCCGTCATTGTCACCGTCACCGTCACTCATTCGGTTGCGAAAAGCGCCCGAAAGAGCCGAGCACATCGGTCCGTTGTGTAAAAAGTCTCACATGGCGCTCGGGCGAGCCACAGTATTGGTATCGGATTCGTCGGTTCGTCTTCCAGCGACCATCGCGCGATGGGTCGAGAGACGCGCGCGAGAGAGAGAGCGAGCGGAGAGGCCGCGGGATGGGTCGAGAGACGCGCGCGAGCGGAGGGGAAACGGCGATGGCGATGGTGAGATTGGTGGTGCGAGTCGCGCGCGTGGGGTTGGTTTTGTGGACGCGAAGAAGAAGGAGGAGGAGGACGAAGAGGCGGGTTTGACTTTCGTTGGACTGCAATCGAGCGCGGGCGTCTACGCGGTCCCGTTCGTCGAGCGCGATGGGGCGAGTATGCGCTCGATGC
>Ga0255782_10001007_pt1 | contig 24939 bp, 10 predicted proteins | sample 101ome_26_FD_179980 | JGI IMG/M metagenome (GOLD analysis project Ga0255782, IMG submission 179980) | Coastal salt marsh microbial communities from the Groves Creek Marsh, Skidaway Island, Georgia - 101408AT metaG (version 2) | ecosystem: Environmental > Aquatic > Marine > Intertidal zone >...
TAAACCCTACTTCGTCGCCGTGCGGGCCCAACACCCTTCGCGGCCGTGCGCCGTGGTCACTAATTGTCTCCCGCGACCGCGATGGACGAACAACAACCGCTGCTGCTCGGACGCGCGAAGGAACATCCCGCGCGCTTCATCGGCGTGGTCGCGCTCGCGCTCGCCGGGGTCCTCGCGGTCGCTCAGATCGCGCGCTCGGAACGCCTCGGGGATTCTCTGTGGAAACCCGCCTCGGGGGTGTTGCTCGCTCCGAGGCCGACAGGCTCGTCTCAATCGCGATATATCTTGCACACGGCGTGTAAACCGCGCGAGTTAGCGGTACAGCACTCGGCGTTCTTCTTGGATGGGAGCAAGGAGGCGTACTTGGTGAAGCACAACTACGGCACGCCTGACTTCTTCACTAAGGAGAATGCGTTGAAGATGGTGCGGCAAAAATTGCCGTCTGGGAATGAGTACGGATACGTGTTGGACACCGATCAGGTTGATTTCGAATACGGCTTCGCGCTTAAGAATACAGCGACGGACGAGTGGCTTTATGAAATCGGCGAGTCTGACTCACCACTGGCATACAAGTCTTGCACGCAGAAGTATGGCGAGTACTTTAACCGCGCGAGGACGCTCGAGACGAATAAAGCATCGATTGAAACAGTTTTCGGAAATTGCACGAACGATTGCAGTAGCTACGTCGATTCATCGTACAGCATGAAAATCACAGATGAAGGCGTCACGATTCCGAATTGTGACAGCTCGACTCTGGATCTTGGCGAAGGTGACGACGCTAGGTTGTTCACGCTCTACCATGCTCTGTTCCTCGTGGACGATCAATCCGTCAACCGCTCACCGAGCTCACGCGATACTACGTACAATGAGTCTCAGACACAGGCACGCTGGTTGCTTCATACTATTGAAGCGGATGATAGGTCAAACATGAAGACGATCGTCCTCGATGTCAGGCTGCAAGACGACCATATTCACGTGTGCCAGTCCAGTCAGATGAACATTCCGCTCGAGTCACAGTGCCAATATATTGAGTGCGCTTCTGCTGTCTACGACGTACCGTCTATGCTTAATACTGGAGTGCCGACGTCCAACTATGGGATGATGAGAGTTCAATACACCATCGCAAAAATGGGGGATCCACGCCCATCCATCGCCATGCGAAAGTTCTCGAATGCCAAGTATCTCACCACTGACCAGCTCTATGCTCCAGGAACATGGGGCGAAGATCTGGATGCGAGGCGCCTTATTCCCATCTCTGGTGGACCGTGTGGTCAGTCAATCATGAACGGCCACTGCGTTGGTATGTACACGGCAGTCGTAGACAAGCAATGGACTCCAACCGCAACTGAAAAGCGTTGGATTCTGGCCACAATCAGCGGCCATCTTAAAATGGTCAGGATTCGCGTGTACGTTGAAAATGGCGCCTTGAAAGTGCAAGCCATCAGAGCTGCGTACGCGAACTCCGGTTACGAATCTACTGCTGCCGCCGCCCAGCGGGGGCCTTACGACAGGGACACGCTGCGCTCGGACTTTGATGTGAGCAACGCATACTACAGCCCCATAGGCTCCTTCAGCTTTGCTGATAGATTTTCAAGCCACGGCTACGGTATCGGCGCAATTAAGTGGATGCTCGCACCGGAGATGGTCCCTTCTCTCGCGTAGCGCGCGTCCGATTAAAATTACCCTTTTTAACCGTTTTAATGGTACTAAGTACTTTTTTAAAATTACTTACAAAATCGAGGCAGGCAAGCCGAGCGAGGTTTTGCGCCAACGGCGTCACCGTTAGAGAGACACCGTGCAACTCGTAAGACAGGTTTAGACATTACATGACTGAGCGTTCTTTTACTTCTCGCGTGTGCTGCGCTCTTTTTTAGTAAACGCGCGCCTTTGGCGGGATCACCTCCATCTCATCGTCGAGCGTGTAGTGATGATTGGGTCGGTAATCGATGCGAACCTTGCCGTTTTCGACATAAGCGAGTGAGTGCTTCATCCAGTTTTCATCGTCTCGATCGACGAAATCCTCCCGCGCGTGCGCTCCTCGACTTTCTTTGCGTTGTTCTGCAGAGTGCATGGTGCTCTGCGCATTCGGCATCAGATTGTGCAGCTCAAGCGCCTCGACGAGGTCTGTGTTCCACACCAGAGATCGGTCCGTGAGTTTGAGGTTGTCGAGCTGCGCGGCGACGTCGTCGATTCTCTTGCAACCAGCTTCAAGTGTCGCCTGCGTGCGGAAAACCGCGGCGTCTTCTTGCATCACCTTTTGCATGGACTTTCGAAGCATCGCCGTCGGAGTCGTACCCTTGGAGTGGCGAATCGTATCCAAGCGTTCAATGGCGTTCGCCCCCGCATCCGCGGCGATGGAGCGGTGAGGCGCGCCCGGTTTGAGCTTGCCCGCGACGGTGTTTGCGCACGCTCTGCCAAACACGACAATGTCCAGCAAACTGTTTGCGCCGAGGCGGTTGGCACCGTGGACAGACGCGCACGCCGCTTCACCGGCGGCGAGTAGGCCGGGTACAATAGCGTCGGGATCGCCGTTTTGCGGCGCAACCACTTCTCCCTTGTAATTTGTTGGGATGCCCCCCATGTTATAGTGTACCGTCGGAATGACTGGGATCGGTTCTTTTGTCACGTCTACCCCCGCGAAGATGGCGGCAGTTTCAGAAATGCCTGGAAGGCGTTCAGCTAAGAGCTCTGGCGGCAAATGGTTCAAGTGCAAGTAGATGTGATCCTTGTCTTTGCCAACGCCACGCCCTTCGCGAATCTCCAAGGTCATGCTACGCGAGACGACGTCACGAGACGCCAAGTCTTTCGCCGACGGCGCGTAGCGCTCCATGAAACGTTCACCCTCAGAGTTGCGCAAAATGCCACCCTCGCCGCGCGAGCCCTCCGTGATGAGACATCCTGCGCCGTAAATGCCCGTGGGGTGAAATTGAACGAACTCTTGATCTTGCAGCGGCAAGCCCGCTCTCGCCACCATGGCGTTGCCGTCTCCCGTGCATGTGTGCGCAGACGTCGCAGAGAAGTATGCGCGTCCGTATCCACCAGTGGCTAAGATTGTCTGGTGAGATCTGAATCTGTGCAGCGTCCCATCCTCGAGGCACATCGCCATGATGCCGACGCATTCACCCTTGTCCATGATCAAATCGAGCGCAAAGTATTCGACAAAAAACTGCACGTCGTGCTTCAACGCGGCGCCGTAAAGCGTGTGTAACATGGCGTGGCCCGTACGATCGGCCGCCGCGGCGCAACGGTAGGCCTGACCACCTTTGCCGAAATCGAGCGACTGACCGCCGAACGCTCTTTGATAAATTTTGCCGTCGTCTGTCCGCGAAAACGGTAAACCGTAGTTTTCCAGCTCGATGACAGCCTTGGGCGCTTCGCGGCACATGTACTGAATCGCATCTTGGTCCCCGAGCCAATCAGCCCCTTTCACCGTGTCGTACGCGTGCCATCGCCAATCATCTTCAGTCATGTTACCCAACGCCGCGTTGATTCCACCTTGCGCGGCGACTGTGTGAGAGCGCGTCGGAAAGAGCTTCGTCACGCACGCGGTTTTGAAGCCGTGCTCGCCCAGTCCAATCGCCGCGCGAAGTCCTGCGCCACCAGCGCCGACGACCAAGGCATCGTACTCGTGGTCTATCACCTCGTAATCGCCAAACCCGTTCGCCTTGGAGGACGCGGATGAGGACGACGCGATGGATCTAGCGGTTGCTGCTGACGATCGACCAGTGACGTTGGCGACGATCGAAGTTGACGGCGTGGAAGAGGTCGACGCCAGCGCGGTGAGCGCGCGTTTACCAGCACGACGAAGCATGATGGCGTGGGTTTTCCCCGATCCTTGAGTCTGCGAGAAGGCGCGCGCGTCTCCAACTGACGACGTCGTGACGCTGGTACGATCGTGTTCTCAGTGATTATTTTGATCGTGCAAGTCAAACTTTCTTGGCTCTTCTGAGGACCAGCCTCTGATCGCTGAGATGCGAACCGTCGCTCAGTTCTTCCGCATTTGCCGACACGATGCAACGCGACGACCTCGACGCCGCGACGCTCGGGGACGTCGGACGATGGAAACGACAGATGATGCGCACCGAAGACGTCGCCATCACGCACATCGACCTCCACGGATCGACGGTTGGCGACGTCGCAGAAAAGCTGTACACGAGTGGCCACGATCAACTACCGACAGTGTGTGGACATTCGGTGAGCGTGTCCTCGCTTCTAACCGCGCTCGCAAACGTGACGAGAGAGACGCTCGCGACTCCATCAGAACCGGGCGCTTGCGAGAGCGAACATGGAACGGTGTCAGAGACGAAAACGGCGGAAACGGTGGGCTTGTTCTTCGAACCGGCAGAGGACGTGCACGCGCAGCAGCGGGAGCATACGCGGGAGGAGCGACACGCGAACGTTTTAGAGACTTTGTACGCGCTTCCGGCTGTGACGACTTTGCCGACGAGCGAGAAGATTGAGTGCGACGCGATGGTGCTATTGAAAGACGCCGTGGATCTCATGGATGAGTGTGATAGACACGCAATTTTCACGACGTTGGAAGAAGACATCGTCTGCGTCGTCACGGCCGAAGACATTTTAAAGTTTCTCGGCGTCGCTGAAACTCTACGAGAGATTGCGCGAAGCGTTGAATTCGAACAATTACCAGTCTTCAAAACCGCGAAAGACACATTTCTCGTCGTTAGACAAGAACACAACTACGACTTGACTACGGCGGATGTCTTTACGTGGATCATCGAGCGCAATGTCAACGCCGTTGTTTTCATCGAGTCGGCGCACCGGGTCTCGGGTGAGCGGCGGCCATCACACGAACGTCATGGGCATCTACTAGCAGAAATCTCACGTCGAGACATCTTGGATCTCGATGCAGACAACTTCGCAGCAATCTTCAGTCAAGACCCAGTCGACTTCGTGTGCCGCCCAAAGAAAAGACGAGTGCTTGGCGCGTGCAGCTCGGCATTCGTCGAAACTGTTGAAGATCGTCGAGACGCGCTCCTGCGCGCAGCCGACCGCGAAGACATAGAGACGTGTCTACCGAGGCGGTTTTACGTTTTGCAGGACGACTGCGTCGCCGCCTTTACGCCACTTTCCATTTTACGTTCTTCAGCTCGAATCACTCGTCGTAGCCAAGCAGACGCGACTGCCTGACGAGCACGTAAACGACTCGCGCTCAGAGATGTACTAGTGATACGCATATTCGTTTTCAAAATCTAGTTTCAACCCATGCCACGGTCGTTGGAAAGCTTTCTTGGAGCCTTTCTTGGAGCCAATCAAAGTGACTGCGAAAAAAAAAGAAAAAAACGTGCGTTACGAGGCGTTACTTTTCGCTCGTTTCGGGTACGGTGAAGACGCGTGACTCCTTTTCTTCAGTTTCCGACGCGCCACATGGTGGAGGTGATCCAACGGGACGACGGTGGGGCGTCTCCAGCCACTGTGCGGGAAGAGGATCCGGCCCAAAAGCCCGATTACGCGCGGACGCCTCCACCAAACTGGACGTCAAAGTGGAGCTGGATTGCTCCGGGTGGTATAGATCGAGCGACTCGAGGTGCGGGCGGCCGAGTGCTCTTCGAGGCGCCGGATTTGCACGAGAATGCTCGTCTTGGTAATCTCGAGAGCGTGTGCGCGCTCCTCGACTCAGGGGCCTTCGAATTGGAGAGCGTGGACCCAGCCGGAAGGACGGCGTTGCACTTCGCTTGCGGATTTGGCCGTGAAGAGGTCACGGCAGAGCTATTAGAACGCGGGTGCGAATTAGAACCCCGAGATGATTGGTCGAAATCCCCAGTGGACTGGGCACTGCAGGCCAAGCACGGCAAATGCGTTGAAATGTTGCGTCTCGCGGCAGTCAAACGTGGTCTCTGGGGCGGAAAAGGCCAGGTTGCTCCGCTGAAGACGTTTTGGGAACATTGCTTTGGTCTCTCGGCCGAAGAGGTGCACCGAGAGATCGAAGAGAGCGCAAAAGAGGCAGAGGCATCCTACAAAGCGGACGAGGAAAAAAATGAAAAGGCACACGAAAGTCACCAGCGCGCGAAAGTGAAAACGTTTGTCGCGCACAAGCCGCGTCGCCGAAAAAAGAGATGAGAGACGTCACATCATCTATTTTTTACAGCATCTTCATTTTATACATTTCAATCAAAAACAACTGTAACGCACACTTCTCGAGATATCAGCGCGGTGGCGCGGGTGAAGCTGCTCGTTCTAGTTGACCCGTCGAACGAATTCTGTTCATCTCTCCTATCGAATCCCGCATGAACGCCTCGGTCATCTCGGTCAGCGGAGCGAATACGAGCCCAGCATCTGAAACTCGCTTGTACGCGGCAGCCGCTTGCGCGCAGTCACGGGGCTCTGATTTGCCCAAACCCCAATGACCTCTCGCGATTTCACCGAGCAGTTGAGTTCGAGACCACTTCGCCGTGCCCCAGAACATGAGGACTCTGGCGCCGCCTTTTTGGATAATCTCAGAGATACCCTCCCGCTTCACCTCGACCAAACCTGTCGGTACGGCCACCTTCCATTGAGCCGAGGCGGCGTCGTACGAAACCGCAACTCCGACGAATCCGGGAATATTCGATTCAGATGCGGCAACCTTCACGACGGCTCCACTCATCAGCTCGCCGTCTTTGAAGCTGTCGGCGTATCTCTTGTACGCGAGCGCTATAGCAGAGGCTAAATCTTCTTGGATCACAGAGTAACCACGTTCGTCGTCACATCCGGGCACGATGCACAGAGAAATATCATCGTCATCGCACGGCCCACCAATCATAGATTCGAGAGTAACCGCATCCTTCACTTGCTCAATCGACACGCCGAGATTTTCAGATGCGGCGTTGAACGCTTGCGCGACGATGTGTCGTCTGCGATAACGCTGATATACCTCGTAAATTGGACCGAAAGGAGAGAGTAACTGTCTCAAGTGTCCCATGAACGCGCGCCCATCGCGACCTCCTCGCGGCTCTTCGCCTTCGCGCGCGTCCTCTTCTTCTTCATTTTCGTTGTCGTCTTCGTCGTCTTCGTCGTCTTCGTCGTCTTCGTCATCGTCGGAATCCTCACTCGTATCTTCTCCATTGTCAGTTTCTTCTTCATTTCCATCTTCTGGACCGACGGCGTCCTCTCCATCACTTTCGTTCTCATGTTCTGAAGAGTCGTCGCTCAACCGAGTCGTCGTAACCGTTCCGTCCCTTCCAATGACTACTCTCGCTCGCACTCGACGACCTTCCCCGACACCATCGACGTCATCTTCGGTGGACCCATCCACGAGCTCAAACAATCGACTCTCACCTCGCACAACCTCTTCCAACTCGTTCTGTCCGTGAAGATTGACCGCCGTGATGATGTCCTCCCCCGCGTCGTGAGCCGCCGCCCCCCCATCACCTCCCTCCCCGTCTTCGTCATCAGCCGAATCCGGTCGCACATCCGTGATGAGATAACACCCATCTATCCAGTGTTCGTATCCACACACCCGTCGCAACCCAGGAGTGAGATCTCGGAGCTTTTCTCGCAATCGCTCGCTAAAAGCTTGGTGACTAACTAACAAAAAGCCGCAGTCGAGCATCGCCGCAAGTTCTGCCCCCGTGAACGACCGCATCAGCGTCAACCTCGACGGCGCTTCCGTGGTAAACTCGCTCGCGCACACGTTACACACGTTGTGTCGGGTGTCTTCGTTCCAATACGCCGGGTGCGTCGGCGCGTTGACCACAACCATGCGTCGCCATCGCAATAAGCACGAGGCGTGAATGAAGGCTTGTCCACCTCGACACGCGCACGGCGAAAGCAAAGGGTCGTCGTCGTTCGGTTTCGCCGGCTCAAAGCAAAATCTACACGTCGGCGGGTCGTCGTCGGCGTCGTCGGCGACTTCCGGCGTCGTCATCCTTACGCGCGTCGTCTACTCAACGCGACGCGACGCGACGCGACGCAACACGGCACGGCACGGCACGACGCGCGCTCGACTGACGGTTGTCGACACGGTGTCGACGGTTGCCAAACAACAAAAGTCAACGAGGACGACCGAAGAAGATTGAGAGAGTTAGAGAGTTAGACCGACCGACAACATTTGTATGTTTGTGTGTGTGTCGCCATTTATAGACGCGGCGAGCGGCTCACGACATCTGACGACGACGACGACGACGACGACGAGAGAGTAAAGGAAAACACATCGCGGCGAACGACTCGACGCAAAAAATAGGAATTCGCGACGGGCGTCGGCATGCTCGCCACGCCGCAAGACGTCTGTGAGTCGCGCTGGAGTTCGCCGCTGGAATTAGAAGCGTCGACTTGTGATGAAGAGACCTCTGTCTGCGGCGAAGATGCCAAGGCGCGTTGGGTCGTGGAACGCGTGGCTGGGCATCTTTTCGGCGGTTTGATGGAACAAGTGGGTGGCGATATTAGCTTGCACGCATGCATTGACGACATCATGAGCCATTTGTCGCAGAACGACTTTGAAGCAGTACTGCGGCGTACCGTAATTGAAGAGGTGCGTCTCGCCGACGTAACTGTTTGACTCGGCGTTATTGACTGACCACATCCTATCTCTCGACTCGCAGGAGCGTGTAGGTATTCTGGACGCATTTTTTGATTTGAAGAGAGTCGATGATGATTACTCTTTGGAAAAGTTGGAATGGTCCGTCTTGTTTGCGCATGCGGAGGTGGCGAGCAAGAAAGACTCTGACGTCGTAGTGCGTCTTTCTCAGACAATGCCTTGTGGAATTGGACGAATATCCGCATTGCTTCGAACACGATCGCCAACTCGACGTCAGTTGGACGCGGGTCACGATATCTATTCGAGCGTCGTGAATGTACGATCTGGCTCGGCGAGTTTGACTTCACTAGGCAGATTTATGACGGGCGTGTATTCCAGCGCCGCGGAGCAAAGCCAGGACTCTTCGCGGTATACCGGCGAGTGTGTCGCTGGAGATTCCGACCGAATCGCGTCTTCCGATAAAACGTTTGGCAACATTCATCCATTCATCGCAAAGATAATCGATGCCGTGGACTCAAACAGAACCGTTCTCTATGTACCTGAAGAAAAAACCAGTCGTCTGCACGTTGAGACCATCGTGTCGACTTGGATGCGCCAAATACGCCAAGTTCTGTCAAACGATTGGAACGATGAGCAAGATGCCGCCAAAGTCAGTCAGAGTCCGCTTTCGTCGTACCGCGAGTATTGGTGCGAACGCGCCGCCAACTTGAGAGGGATACTCGCTCAACTCGGCTCGGATAAGATTCAGATTTTGCTTCGCAAGCTGGAAAAGCGAAAGCACGCCGAATACATTTGCCGAGATGTGCATTCGATGTCGGGCAGCATCGAAGATGAGCTTCATCGATCCGTGAGAGTCTGCGAGTTACTGGACTGTATCGAAACATCGTACGAGTATTTCATCAATGCCAGATTGACATCCTCGACAAACGCTCTGGAACACTTGACGCGTGAAATTTGGGGTACTTGGCAAAACGTGCCGCGAGATGACCGAGTAGCGACATTTGAGCTTTACATCGATCTGTTGAGGCGGGTGAGCGACCAAATCATAGCCACTTGTAAGGCTGAAGTGCAACTGGAAACGATATTCCAGCCAGACATCGTGGACACGGAGGATTACGACACCGCAGTCAGTACGTTGCGTCAATGTTCAACTATTGCTGAGTACTGGGAAGGATTACGAGAATCCATCTGTTCATCTGATGAATCTCACGCCAGTAATCCATTTATTGGTCTTGACATTAAAACCGCGCTGTCTCATTTGGACGCTTTCACGCATCGCTGCAAGGACTTACTGGAGGTATGTGACGCCCGAGAACAGTTTGCACCACCACAACAGCGTTCGTTTCCGAATGCGAACAATCTCACGCACCATGATGTGGATGAGCGATTATTGGCGATGAAAGATGTATTCTTCAGCGGTGTCATGCAGAGATTGCGAAACGTGCGGCACAGCGCCTTGGACATGTCTTCAGTAAAATGGCACGATGAATTCGCCGCATTCAAAACGCAATTGAAACAACTTGAAACCAAGCTTTGCGGGATTTTGGAGCAAGCCTTAGATAAGACATTACAACTGACGAGTCGTGTCGAGTTATTGAGCTTGCTGTATTCTAGAATAGCACGAAGAGATGGTGTTCGAAGAAAAGTTGAGGCGTGCGCCGCGCAGACGTATGCCTTATTTGCGGGCGAGCTCCAATTCGTCAAACATCAGTTTGACACGCAACGCCAGCGTCCACCGATAGGAAGAGAAAGTCCCAAATCGTTTGGTTGCGTTCGCTGGGCGGCGTCTCTTCTGTATAGGCTAGAAAGCATCTTTGGAAGTTTAACGCTGGCGTCGTCATCTGGAACTGTGCCGCAGTCACCGATGCTTCAGGATTTGGTCGCCACCTACAGCTTGGTGATTCCACAGATAGAGCAATTCATGAAGGAAAAACACCAAGAATGGTTTTCATGTGCGAGCAGAGTTCAAGTAGACAAATATCTGTGCCACCCTGTACTAGAGCTGAGAGACAATCGTACCGTCGCTGTGACGATGCCGTTGGATTTACAAGTTGCGCTCAAAAATGCGGAGGGTTTCATCTCTATTTCCATGGACGTTCCGAAAGGACTCGTTGATTTGACTCAACCAGAGTTTAGCAAGACTCTGAGAAAAATGTACGAAAGCCTGGCGTCGGTGGTAGATAGGAGTGATGCCTTACTCAGCGACATACAAGCAGCACCGCATGGGATTAATCTTTTTGAAGAGAATGTTGAAATCCTTCGCAGTTTGTTCCAAGCAGCCTCTGTAGAGCTCACGTGGAAATCTGACCTCGACGTCGTGGTATCATTCTGCGCCGAAGTGGATGATTTCTGCGCCTTTCTCGGAAAGCAGCTCTCGGATTTTACAAACACAAACACCAAAATATCACAGGCGTGCAACCTGCTGGATACACTGATTCGACCAAAAGTTCGGACTGAAAGCTTGAAGACTATGACCGATTTCGATGCTGAATATCGTGATCAGTTTAGTAGACTCAAGGCGCAGATAAACTCCCTAGTGGACACGATTTTGGCGTTGCTGCGAGACCGACGGGAAGTGATGTGTAGCTCCACCGCAGTTCTTTCGGCTTGGACACAATACGCCAGAGATGTTCAGATTTCGATCGAAGAGGGACTGAAGAAATTATTCGTACAGTTGATTAGTGAACTGAATAACACTTATGGCGAGTGTAATCTCTCTGCGACGCGTCAACAACCATTTTTGGTTACGCGGGCAGACTTGCTGCAGCCTGGAGAATCAGAATATGTCATTTGCACAAATCCAGCTCTCGTCGAGATGATGGATGTTCTGCGCCAACATTTTGACGAAACAGTGGATTATTTTAGTCGTCAGATATCTTCGTTGATAACTGACCCGACTGTGCAAATGTCACTGTGCGAGAGATCAATGTGCGAAATGAGTGGGATTATTGCGAGAGTTCGATCCAACATCAACGCTGGCCTTGGGAAAACACTCAGTGATACGAACGCGATCATGCAGCAATACAGAAGCCAGTACGAATATTTGTGGACTAGTACCTTCGATGAATCGCCTGACACGGAAGAAGTAAAAAGCTACGTTTTGCGCTTGCGAGAGTCAATTGTAAGCATTCAGGCTGAGCACCATTCACACGTTGTCGGCTTTTTGAGAATTGATTGTAGACAGATGAAACAAAGTCTACTCGCTTTGGCCAAGTCTCGGCTGGAGTCGTCCATATTTCTTCTAAGGCAAATAGCGATATCGGACGTCGATGATGTCCTGGACTATTTTTCCACAAATTTGCGACAGTTTGCAACTCCACCCACCGACATTGATGAGCTGGTAACCCACTTGGACAGACTCCAGACACTTCGTTCTGCTACTCCTTCAATTCCAGACATGTTTATCAAACCTAGGCATAGTTTTGAAGTTTTCGGGTCATTCATGCCGCTAGATGTGGAAAGTGTAGACAAGCTCTCGAGCGTTGCTCAAGAGTTTGAGAATTTCAAAGCATGCCTCGATTCCATCGAAGACAAGCTTGATGAAACGAAGTCTTCGTTCAGAAACGAGCTTCAAGTCGCAATAAGTACGCTTGAGAAAGACATGCGATCGTACAAAGAGGGCTTCTTGCGCCTATCACCCATACATATCCATCCGGCGTGCTCGGCTGAGGCGTGCGAGCAAGCTTGGTTTTACATTGAAGCATCGGATGGTGCGATACAGAAGTTTCAAGCTCGGATCAAAACCATTGACACCGGTTTGCAAGTTTTCAAAGATATTGACGAGCCAGATTTAAATGATATCGATGAAACCAGTCAGATGCTGACGCATCTCAAATCTTTGTGGGAGATTGTGCGAGACTGGAACACTCTTTTTGAAGAATGGAAAGATGGCAAATTCCACGATCTCGATGTGGAGTTGATGGAGAGCCAAGCCACGATGGTCGGTAAAAGAGTTACAAAAGTCGGTCGAGGCATCGTAAAGGATTGGGAAACATGGGTAAGCTTGAGAGAGAATGTCGATAGCTTTAGACGCCTCATGCCGCTCATAGTGGACATGCGCAATCCGGCGATTCGCGATCGTCACTGGCTGCTTGTGATGGATGCGTGCGGGAAATCCTTCGATTACGCCAGCGAAAATTTTACCTTGGCGAGAGTCGTCGAGCTCGGTCTCGATCAGTGTGCAGAAACGATATCAGAAATAAGCGACGATGCTACCAAAGAACTCGCGGTGGATAAGACACTCGAAAGCATCTCCGATAGCTGGAAACATATTTCATTGGACACGGGACCTTACAAGGAGGAAAGGAACGACGTCATGAAACTGCGTAGCGCCGACGAAATCTTCTCCATTCTAGAAGACCACACGGTGACGTTGAGCACTTTGAAAGCGAGCAAGTTTTTTTCCGTATTTGAAGACGTCATCACCTGCTGGGAAAGAGCGCTGAGAATGGTAAACGATGTCATCGAGATGGTACTGAAAGTGCAACTTGAATGGATGTATCTGGAAAGCATTTTCATCGGGAGCGAAGACATCGCTCAGCAGCTTCCAGAAGAGACGAGGCTATTTCATGAAATAAATTTGAACTTTATCAGCACCATGCATCGCCTGCACTGTTCAGAAAATGCACTCGCCGCATGTGCCTCGGTGAGTGCCGCAGAGATTTACAACGCTCCTGATGAATCCATCCTGAACGAACTGACATCTATGGATAACGATCTCGAACGCATCCAAAAGTCACTCGATAACTATCTCGAGTTGAAGCGTCAGACATTCCCGCGCTTTTACTTTTTAAGCAACGACGATTTGCTGCAGATTTTGGGCCAGGTGAAGGATCCGGAAGCCATTCAACCGCACCTGAAGGGAATGTTCGAGGGCATAAAAAGGTTGGAGATGCATCCGCCAGATCCGTTGTGCGCTCGACGTCACTGGCAGTCTGTAGCGATGATTTCCTCAGATGGTGAACGCATTTCGTTTGACAAGCCTGTCAATCACATAGGCAGGCCAGAGCATTGGTTGAACACTGTCGAAGCTGAGATGTACGCAGCGACCAAGACGCACTTAGCGGCGGCATATGAGCAATGTCGCGCCAAAGGTACGAAGAAGGAGAAATGGGTTAAAGATAATCCGGGTCAGGTGACGATAACGTCAGGTTGTATTTACTGGACTTCACAGTGCGAGCGAGCTCTAGCGGACGCTGAAGACGTTAACGAAGCCTTGAAAAAATTGAGAAGAAAATGGATTCAGTACTTGAACCAACTCGTCGCCATGACACGCTCAACGTTGGACAAGGTGACGAGGAAAAAGCTGACTGCACTGATAACCATAGAGGTTCACGCTCGTGATACGATTGAAAAACTGATTAAAAATGGCTGTACCGCGCGAGATGATTTTGAATGGGTATCGCAGTTAAGATTCTACTGGGAGAGCGAAATCAAACATTGCACGGTTAGACAAGTCCTTAGTGTTTTCGATTACGGATACGAGTATCAAGGTAATAATGGGCGCCTCGTCGTTACGCCTTTAACAGATCGCTGTTATATGACTCTTGGAGCTGCAATGTATACGCGTCGTGGAGGTAATCCACTCGGACCGGCGGGAACTGGAAAGACAGAGACGGTGAAAGACTTTGGAAAGGCTCTAGCGAGATATGTCATTGTATTCAACTGTTCTGACGGCGTCGACTACAAAATGACTGGTAAGATGTTTAGTGGATTGGCTCAGACTGGCGCATGGGCTTGCCTCGATGAGTTCAACAGAATTACCGTCGAAGTACTTTCAGTTGTAGCAACGCAGATAAGCGTTGTGATGGCTGCCGTAAAGCAAAATGCAAAGATGTTCGACTTTGAAGGTCAACGTATTCGATTGATTCCATCGTGTGGAGTTTTTGTAACGATGAATCCGGGGTATGCCGGTCGTGCAGAGTTGCCAGATAATCTGAAGGCTATCGTACGCCCAGTCTCGATGATGGTACCTGACTTTTGCCTCATCGCCGAAATCATGCTCTTCAGCGAAGGTTTCACAAACGCCAAGCCATTGGCAAAGAAAATGGTTGCCATCATGGAGATGAGTCAGCAACAGCTTAGTAAGCAAGATCACTACGATTACACTCTGCGTTCTTTTATCATCCCAATCTCGCGCGCGGCGGGAACGAAGAAGCGCGAATCTCCACAAACTGAAGAGCAGGTGATTTTGTTCAACGCGATGAGTGAGTTGATAGTTCCAAAACTCGTGTACCAAGATATTCCACTCTTTAAGCATCTGCTGTCCGACTTATTCCCAGAAATTAGCACTAGTCACGCGGATGATGCGTTGCTCCGCGACGCTCTGGTTCGGGAGTGCAGGTTGTGCAATGTACAGCCCGTCGAGGCGTGGATATCAAAAATTATTCAGATTTTTGATTGCAAGTGCGCTCGACATGGCAATATGATAGTGGGTAAAACAGGATCCGGCAAGACGACAGCGAGAGAGCTACTCGTCAGAGCGATGAAGAGTTTGAAGGAAAGTCATCCGGATTCCGAACTTTTCCAAAATGTCGAAGTGTATACAATAAATCCGCTTTCGCTGTCGAACGAAGAACTTTATGGTTCATTCGACGAAGCAACGCACGAATGGACAGACGGCGTCTTGTCCAAAATCATGCGTGATGTTTGTAAAGACGATTCATCCACACAAAAGTGGATTGTCATGGATGGGCCTGTAGACACTCTTTGGATCGAGAGCATGAACACCCTTCTCGACGACAACAAGCTCCTCACATTACTCTCAGGAGAACGAATAATGATGAGTCAACAGGTTTCGATTTTGTTTGAGGTTGAAGATTTGTCTCAGGCGTCTCCGGCTACAGTGTCGAGAGCGGGTATGATTTATTTCAACGTAGAAGACCTTGGTTGGCAACCTTTCATCGCGAGTTGGCTCACTCGTCGACGAGAGAGTAAAATACGAGATTCGACCATCGAGGAGTCGCTGTCGGCGTGTGTCGACAAATATTTACATGAGGCTGTAGAATGCAAAATGACAAAGTGTACCGAACTTGTCAAGACGGATATATTGGCAGCTGTCCGTCAGTTGACGATTCTCTTTGACGCGCACGACGTCCCCACGTGTGATCACGTCGAGGCTGTTTTTGTGTTTTGTTTGATCTGGTCAATTGGTGCATCCATCGATATGGCTAGCCGTGTTCGATTCGACAACATGTTACAACAGTTGGCACCTTTGAAAATGTTGCCTCACACACCAGCGATTGCTCTCACTGACGTGACAGTATTCGATTATTACTACGACTTCGATCGCCGGGAGTTTGTATTATGGTCGCAGAAAATTCCGGCATGCCATCTGCCGAACGTGTCTGAAGTGCCCTTCTTTAAGCTCATGGTCCCAACGGTGGACACAGTGCGCACTCAACACATTACTCAGCTTCTAATCGAGTCAAATACAAACGTGCTCATCGTGGGGAATGTCGGAGTCGGCAAGTCCATGGTTGTCAATTCCTGTTTGGAAGAGCTTCCAGACAGATACGTAGGCGGTCGAATTACATTCAGCGCGCAGACGAGCTCGCATTCGCTACAAGATACAATCGAAGGTAAGCTCGAACGGCGATCGAAGGGCGTTTTCGCGCCAAGTGGTGGACGTAAACTGATTCTCGCCATCGATGACTTCAACATGCCGAAGAAGAGTGAATTTGGCTTCATTCCACCTTTAGAACTACTCAAGATGTGGCACGACAATGGTTTTTGGTACGACAGAGTCAAGCAAGAGCCCGTTCAGGTGAACGACGTCAAACTTCTAGCAGCCATGGCCCCGCCAGGAGGAGGTCGAAATGCGTTTTCGCAACGGGTAATGTCAATTTTTGGCGTCGTAAACATGGTCGATCCATCCGAGGCGCAACTGGAACGAATTTACAGCACCATACTCGGACAAATGCAACAGGGGTTTGATCAGTCGATCTCGACGGTAGGGAACGCAATCGTGAAAGCAAGCATCGGCGTGTACAGTGTTCTGGTCAAAGAACTCTTACCGACACCAACCAAGTGTCATTATCTTTTCAACACGCGCGATTTGTCAAAAGTGATACAGGGCGTAACCCGCGCGACGAAGCAGTTTTATGACTCACGCGAATCCATCCTGCATTTGTGGATACACGAGAATCTACGGGTCTTTGGCGATCGAGTTTGGGATCCTGAAGACTTTCAGTGGTTGCAGCGACAAATTGACACGAATTTACGCATTCATTTCTCCACCTCATGGAACGAAATCGTTTCGACAGATAATTTGGTATGTTTGAATGCGAGCGACGACAACGTTCGACTCAAGGAGTGTCATCCGTTTGTATCATTCATGCGGCCTGCGATGGACAGTCCCCCTTACGAAGTGATAACCGACACTCAAACGCTCAAAGAGTCTCTGATAGAGAAGCTCGAAGATTACGCTTTGGAATCTGGCAATGGTGAAATGGAACTGGTGCTATTCAAGGATGCTGTAATGCACGTCTGCCGCATTCACCGCATCTTGACTCAGCCGAAGGGCAACGCACTGCTTGTTGGAGTCGGTGGAAGCGGTCGGAAGTCGCTCGCGCGATTGGCGGCATACGTGGCCGAGATGAAGACGTTTTCTATCGAAATCACTAAGAATTATAGAATCAACGAGTTTCGAGAAGATCTGAAATCATTGTATCGTCAGGCGGGCGTGGTTGGCGTACAGACTGTTTTGATTCTCGATGATACGCAGATTGTGAGTGAATCGTTTTTAGAGGACATAAACAACGCTCTCACCTCTGGGGATATTCCAGGTCTGTATAGCAAAGACGAACACAACGCGATTTGCGAGGATATGAGAAAAGTGGCGAAGTCGAATAGTGTGCAGGCAGTGACGCACGATGATTTGTATGTGTTTTTCATGGAACGCGTACTGCAGAATCTGCACATCGTGTTGTGCATGTCTCCGATCGGTGATACATTTCGCGAGCGCGTAAGAATGTTTCCCGGTTTAGTCAACTGTTGTACGATAGATTGGTTCACCGACTGGCCTGCGGACGCCTTGATTGAGGTTGCAGCTAAAAAGTTGAGTAATGACAACATGAACGACGACATGAAGCATCACTTGTGCATGGCTTTTGGAAAAATCCATGAATCAACGATAAGCGTGGCTGATTCCATGTTTAAACACCTGAAGCGAAAGGTGTACATCACACCCACGAACTTCATCGAGTTTGTCAACTTTTTTAAATCTCTAATGGCGGAGAAAACACAAACTCTCCATGATCAGATGGAAAAGCTTAGAGGCGGACTTTCCAAACTCGATGAAACAGAAACTCAAGTTTTACAAATGCAAAGTGTTTGTAAGGACAAGGCGAAGGTCGTAGCGGATGCAAAGAGAGACTGTGAAGAGCTGCTCAAGGTGATCGTACAAGATAAGCGAGCTGCAGACGAGCAGAGTATCAAGGTGAGTGCCGAAGCCGGACGCGTCGAGATGGAAGCGCAGAAAGCCAACGAAATCGCAGACGAATGTAAACTCAAACTCAACGAAGCTCTACCAGCGTTACAAGAAGCTGAAGCGGCTTTGAATGTGTTGACAAAGAAAGATTTGGGTGAATTAAAATCTTACGTCAAACCACCAGCACTAGTCGAACTTTGCTTGAAGGGCGTGTTGACTGTTTTAAAGAGACCGACCACTTGGGAAGAAGCCAAGAAACAGTTGGGCGATTCGGGATTCCTCGATCGGTTACTACATTTCGACAAAGATTCATTGTCGGATGCTTTGCTGGCAAAGATAGCAAAGTATGTGAATCATGTCGATTACCAACCCCGAACCATTGGAAAAGTGTCCAGCGCGGCTGAGGGATTGTGTAAATGGGTACACGCCATGTTTTCTTATGGGAATGTCGCGCGTGAAATCGCACCGAAGAGAGCCACGTTAAAGCAGGCACAGGATAAATTGGCGCTGAAACAAGAGGCGCTCACATTGACCCAGAAAGATTTGGCAGATGTCATGTCCAAAGTCAGCGCGCTTAAGGAGCAGTATGAGAAATCTGCTTCCAAAAAAGCGGCTCTTGAGAGTGAATATGCAGAACTAGAAATCAAACTCGAACGCGCTGAAGCGCTCGTCGAAGGTTTATCTGGTGAGAAGACACGATGGAAGCAGGCTGTGAAAGATTTTGAACAAAAAATTTCGCGACTTCCAGGCGATGTTTGCATTGCAGCCGCCTTTATGAGTTACGCTGGCGCTTTTCCATCTGAATACAGGAAAGTCCTCATCGACGACTGCTGGATGCCAACTGTCAAGGAACTTTCTCTACCCCATAGCTCTGATTTCATGTTTGCGCAATTTCTTGCAGATCCGTCGGATGTTCGAGATTGGAATATTCAAGGATTGCCCTCTGATTCTTTCAGTACAGAAAACGGAGTGCTCGCCACGCGCGGGAATCGTTGGCCTCTGCTGATTGACCCACAGGGACAAGGTAATAAATGGATCAAAGCGATGGAGGGAAGCAATGATTTGTTGGTGACCACTTTGACGTCGCCTGATATGGTCCGCAACATCGAACGTGCGGTTCAATTCGGTACCCCAGTGTTAATTCAAGACGTGAAAGAATCCATTGACCCAATTTTAGAACATTTGGCTGCAAAGTCATTCGTCAAGAAAGGTGGATCAGTCACTGTGAAAATAGGTGACAAAAATGTCGAAGTTTCTCCGAAATTCAGGCTATACTTTACGTCAAAGCTTATGAATCCACACTACACACCCGAAATCAGTACAAGGCTCGCCGTGATAAATTTCACGGTGAAGGAGCAAGGGCTCAACGCGCAACTGAGAGATCTCGTTGTGAGGCGCGAACGTCCAGATCTGGATTCAGAGAAGAATGATCTCGTCGTCAAAGTGGCTAGAGGTAAACGAAAATTGGTTGAGCTTGAAGATTTGATTTTAGATTTGTTGAGTAAAGCCACGGGGTCTCTGTTGGACAATATCGAGCTCATTAATTCTCTGACGTACTCGAAAGCCACAAGCGAAGAAGTTTCTGCAAGCTTAAGGGTTGCGGAGAAAACTGGCGAGCAAATTGAGAAAACCGCCGCTGCTTACGCGCCTGCGGCAGAAAGAGCGACCTTGCTATACTTTACGCTGTATGCATTCGCAGATGTCGATCCTATGTATCAGTTTAGTTTGGACTCGTATACATCGTTGTTTGATTCATCAATCACAAAGTCCAAAAGACAAAGCCTTTCAGATCCGAGTGACATTGAAGAACGGTTGAATCAGTTGAATAATTATCACACGTACGCTGTGTATCGATACGCTTCTCGTGGACTTTTTGAATCACACAAACTTTTGCTGAGTTTGCAAATTTGCATGAGAATTCAGATGGCCGCAAAGACAATTTCGACGCGCGAGTGGAACTACTTGATAGGCACAGATAAGGGTAACACAGAAGACTCGAGCAAAACGTCTCCCTGCATTCGAATCGATTGGCTGCCTTCCGAAAGTTGGTCAAATGTGCGCCGCTTGGCGCTCGACTTTGCGCAGGTATTTGCGGAACTTCCAGAATCAATCGACTCGGAATCCCACGACGAATGGCGACATTGGTACCAGCACGCCAAGCCGGAAACGCAAGAGCTGCCCGGTAAATGGCAGAATTCGTTGGATAGTTTGCAAAAGCTTCTGTTACTCAAAGCACTCAGATTAGACCGCGTCGAAATCGCCATTCGCACCTACGTTTCTGATTATCTCGGCGAAAAGTTTGTGGATCCGCCGGTGCTCAACCTGAATGAAGTGTTCAACGATTCTACGTGCACAGAACCATGCATATTCGTTCTGAGCGCAGGTGTCGATCCTATGGCTAATCTACGGCAGTTGGCAATTTCAAAGGAGATGTCAGATAAACTGCACACCGTTGCTCTAGGTCAGGGTCAGGCTGCGACAGCTACAGAGTTGATCGCTCGCGGTCGCAAGGAAGGACATTGGGTGTTTCTCGCAAACTGCCACTTAATGTTGTCTTGGCTGCCTGATTTACAAACGATCATCGAGGACTTTGATATTGAGAAACCACACACAGACTTTAGACTGTGGTTGTCATCGACACCGACGTCCTCGTTTCCTCTATACATTTTACAGAGAGGTTTAAAAATCACCACCGAGCCACCCAAGGGGCTGCGGGCAAACCTGTCAAGAATTTATACGACGTGCATCTCTGAAGAATCGTTCACTCAGTGCAACAAGCGAGAGAAATATGGAAAACTTTTATTTGCGCTGTCATTCTTCCATGCTTTGCTGCTGGAGCGAAAGAAATTTGGTACACTCGGAATGAACATACCATATGATTTCAACGACACTGACTTTTCAGTCAGCGATGACATTTTAAAATCATACCTCGATGGTTACGAGGAAACACCATGGGAATCTTTAAGGTACTTGATAGGTGAAGCGAATTACGGAGGGCGAATCACCGACGAGATAGACCGGCGCATCATCAGGGCATACTTGTTGCAGTTTTTCAACGAAGACGCTTTGCAAGTGGATGGCTTTGGATTGGTTCACGGAGCTCTGGCGAGCACGTATCATATACCCGCGGGGGCGGTCGAGCTAAAACGCCAACGCGACTTTGTCAACAAGCTACCGTTAAGCGACCAAGCTGGCGCGTTCGGTCAACACGCGAACGCCGACATGTCGTATTTGATTGTGGAGAGCGAAGCAATTTTGCGCACTTGCGCAAATATTCAATTGACGAGCGGTTCGAGTGCAGACCCGACACAGCAGGGCTTTGAATCCATAGAGTCAAAAGTGAGCTCACGAATCGATCAGCTTCTCGCAATCGCGCCAGAGCCACTAGATTTCGCCAAGATTCGAAAATCAAAGCTGGGGGACGACACCCAGTGTCCGCTTACAGTAAACATGATGCAAGAGATACAGCGGTACAATGTACTTTTGTTGGACGTGCACGAGTCGCTTAAAAATCTGAGCAACGGTATAAAGGGCTTAGTGGTAATGTCTAGAGACATGGATGAGATATTTGACGCACTCGCGGCGAACTCTGTTCCTTCGAGATATCTCAAGGCGTATCCGTCGGTGAAGTCTTTGTTTGCATGGGTGACTGATTTGGGTCACCGCGTGAATCAGCTTAAATCTTGGGCGCTTCGAGATGATACCCCGGAAACCTTTTGGTTAGCAGGGTTTACGTATCCCTCGTGTTTCCTCACCTCGGTTTTGCAAGCGAGTGCGCGTCGTCACGGGATACCGATTGATACGCTCACGTTTTCATTCTCCATTCTCGAGCAAGACGCAAGTGATATCAGCTCTCCACCAGACGAAGGCGTTTATGTTCGTGGTCTGTATCTCGAAGGCGCCGGGTGGGATAAAGATTGTAAATGCTTGTGCGAGCCCAACGCGATGGAGTTGATAGTCAACATGCCAGTGGTCCATTTCATTCCGACGCAGCGCAAACGCTCCAATAAACGGCGGTTGAATGTATATGAGTGCCCGCTTTACATGTATCCGATTAGGACTGGCACACGCGAGCGACCATCGTTCATAACGATGGTTGAACTCGACGCTGGTGATGCTACCGCTGACCACTGGGTGAAACGCGGGACAGCGTTACTTTTATCTCTGTGATTCGGCGGCAAGTCACATGGGAATCATGTGTATGCGATGGGAATGTGTGTATGCGACTCCTCACAACCAGTCGCTCACGATTCGCCGGAACCACGCGTGTCCTCACAACCAGTCGCTCATCATGAAGACTTTCGTTCTCGCCACCGCTTTGACAACTCTGCTCTGCTTTCAGTCTGCTTTCACCGTCGCGCACGCTTGGGAGTGCCCGAAATTTGACGAGGACAAAATAGTCGCCATACTCCAAGTGTGTGTTGCCGATGACGCTGGATTATGCGGAGAGCAGTGCATAGAGGCGCTCGTCGCAGGATCGCTCGAGATCAAAGACACCCTGAAAGTCCCGTGCGACGGCGGCATCGACGGTGTCATGGAGAATGTCCTGAAACGATGTACCGAGGAAAACGGCGCGCAGTTTGATCCGTGTGATGGAAAAGTGAAATCCGTCTTGCGGTCGAACGCCGAAAACGTACAGTGTCTCGAGGGCGGGACCCTCGCCGACTATCTTTAACGATGATCGTCTCATCCCGTTCACCGGTCGCTTCACTTCGCGTCGTTCGAAGCGCACTTTACGCGCGACTTGCAACACTCAACACATTTTCAACCGACGAAAATCGCGCGCACTAGAATGCCTAGGGTTCCATATGTCCGATTACAATTCCACTAAGAGCGTTTGATCGGTCGCAGCTCGTCATCGCACACGCTGTGCTCTATCGGCTGCAACATCTTTCGTTCCGCCCCTTTCTCATCTATGACGACTAGACGAATCACGCCACCGCTTGAGGCGTCGCGAGCGATTGCGAGAGAGATGGCTTTCGCTACCCACGCTTCGGCTTCCGAGCGCGTCATGTTCTCTCGAAACGTATTGTCACAAAAACCATAAATGTAAGCGCTCCCGCTTCCACCGACGGTGAAAGGGGCCTCCATGAGGGACCCACCGAGAGGAATCCCGTACACTTGAGGGCCGAGCTTGCGATCCCACCCCGCTATGATCATTCCCGCTTGGAGCCTCTCCTTGTTCTCGTACGCAATCTTCTTTGTAATATTCGCTACGAGCTTCACGTCGCACGTGAAACCAGCATCAGGGGCATCGACTGCAGGGCTCGAAATCGATACGGCGTGTTCGTGCGCCAACCTTGAGACGTATGCAGCCACGTTTTGCGTATCCGCCGCGCTTCCACTTCGACACATCCACACGTTTGACGTAATCTCGGTAATTTTATCGCTCGCTCTGTTCGCTACGTAAGTCCCCGTCGACGTTCTCGAGTCCGCGCCGAGGATGACTCCATCCGCGTATCGCACGGCCATGATGGTCGTCTTAACGTTTCGTCAGTCTCTCGCTCTCGATAACGAACAGTAAGAACACTTCGTTTGACGATCTGCCCGTCGTCATCATCAGCTCAACAGCCGGTTATCAATCGCGTCGTTTGTTCGCGTCGTCGCGTCGTTTTTCGCGTCGTCGCGCACTCACCCCCATGGACACGGGCGTACTCATGAACCCTTCCGTCATTTTTTCGCGTCGCTTCGGTTTCACGCGCGCGCGCGCGGGTCGTCGCGTCGCTCTGTGTGGGCGTGAACGCCCGAGCTCGGCGTGGACCTCGCGCTTCGAGTCCAACAAACGCGCAGTCTCCAGTTTTGACCGCGCGCGTGAGCCGGGGCGATGCCGGGACGAACGCACAGACGAGGACGGACGTCGAGTAAGAAAACTGGACGCGCCGTCGCCGCCGAATCGGACTCGGACTCGGATGGCTCGGACTGTTCTGGGTCGTCGACGGAACAATCGGAACTCTTTGGTGCGATTGAGGACGGGGACGCGAAGGAGTTTGAGCGCCTGTTGCGAGAAGACCCAGAGTGCGTCAAGGAGGTGAACAAGAATGGATGGACGGCGGCGCATCAAGCGGCGTACAGCGGTGAACACGTCATGCTCAAACGCGTGCTCGAGCTCGGTGTGGACGTGAACGCCCGGTGCTCGGATGGGGACCTGGCGGTGCACTACGCGTGCGCGCAAGGCGAGAAGAAGTGTTTAAACGTCTTGGCAAAGGCAGGATCGGACATGGAGGCCAAGGATAACGACGGGGAGACACCTCTGGACGTGGCGACGATGGGGATTCGCGAGCGACTCGCTGAACTCATCGTCGAGGCGAGAAATTCTACAAAGTAAAGTTAGCGTGTACGCGTAGGTACTGTATGAATCGACGAATAAAAAAGTAAACGACAATGGACATCGCCTACGCGACTATTCGACGCGAACGAATCTCTCCACGCTCGTCACATCCACTTCTCCATCGTCGCTCTTCTTCGCGACGTACCGTCTGACGCATTTCATCTGCTTGCCGTCTTCGGAAACCGTGCGCGTCGTCGTCTCAAATCCCAAAGGCGACTCCGTCTTCACCTCGTGCGTCGCCGTCGACGCGTCGAACGTCGCCACGCGCGTCACCTCCCCCGGTCCTTGGCTATAAATATCGCTAGATTGAAACTTTTCCACGAACGGCGCACCGAGAGAGTACGTCAAAGTGCGATCCACGCCCGCGGATGACGTCGTCCGCACGACGAATTCGCCCTCTCGTCCGCTCTCCGCCGTTTCCCACGTCTGCGTGTACTCCGCCCGCGACCGCCCCACCGGGTCGTCCACGATTCCGTGCGCCGCCAGGTACGCCACGACGTGTTGATTCCCCGCCGCGTCCCGGCTCCACGTCCCGACGAACGATTCGTGCGCCGCCGACGTCGACGCCGACGCTGCCGTTCTCCTCGTCATCATCCTCGTCATCGTCATCCTTCTCGTCGACGAGGTTCGCGTCAACCGTCGCGTCACCCACCCCTCTTTTCGCCCGCCATCGACGTTCCCGTCGCGCGGTAAAACCGTCGCCGCCAT
>Ga0255782_10001015_pt1 | contig 24805 bp, 19 predicted proteins | sample 101ome_26_FD_179980 | JGI IMG/M metagenome (GOLD analysis project Ga0255782, IMG submission 179980) | Coastal salt marsh microbial communities from the Groves Creek Marsh, Skidaway Island, Georgia - 101408AT metaG (version 2) | ecosystem: Environmental > Aquatic > Marine > Intertidal zone >...
ACACATTACAAGAGGCTTCTGCATTGGTAAAAGAAATTACCACTACGAAATTTGATGCGAGCGTTGACTTGGCTATTCGTTTGGGTGTAGACCCAAAGAAAGCCAATCAAATGGTTCGAGGGGTGGTTACCCTACCACACGGTACCGGAAAGGACGTACGCGTCCTCGCCTTGGTAACCCCAGATAAAGAAGCCGATGCCAAAGAGGCAGGAGCGGATCATGTCGGTCTTGATGAATACCTTCAGAAAATCAAAGACGGATGGACAGACGTTGACGTTATTGTTACCATGCCCAGTGTAATGGGTAAATTAGGTCCTTTGGGTCGTGTATTAGGTCCTCGTGGACTGATGCCTAATCCCAAAACAGGAACGGTAACAATGGACATTAAGAAAGCTGTTTCTGACGTAAAAGGAGGTAAAATCGATTTTAAAGTAGATAAAACAGGAATAGTTCATGCCTCTATAGGCAAAGCTTCTTTTACTGCAGAGAAAATCGCCGAAAATGCGGATGAGTTGTTAAAAACCATTTTAAAGTTGAAGCCTTCAACTTCTAAGGGAACCTATGTTAAAAGCGTATTCATGTCGAGTACGATGAGTCCTGGAATTTCCATTGACACCAAACTGGCATAACGCAAAATTCTCAAGCAATGACAAGACAAGAAAAAAACGAAGCAATAGAAAACCTTAAAGCTGCCTTAGGTGGAGTTAAAAATCTCTACTTAGCAGATATTGCAGGATTAGATGCGACCCAAACCAGTGCGCTAAGACGCGCTTGTTTTAAGGAAAACATCAAACTGCAAGTGGTTAAAAATACATTACTCGCCAAAGCCATGGAAGCTTCCGATCATGACTTTGGAGAGCTGACAGGTATCCTGAAAGGGAATACCTCGTTGATGTTTTCCGAAACGGGAAATGCACCTGCAAAGGTGATCAAGAACTTTAGAAAAAAGTCGGACAAGCCTATTTTAAAAGGCGCCTTCATTGAAGAAGCCATTTATATTGGTGATGACCAGCTAGATGCTCTTGTAGCAATCAAGTCTAAAGATGAATTGATTGGTGAGATTATAACCTTGTTACAATCGCCCACCAAAAACGTGGTTTCAGCACTTCAGTCAGGAGGTGGGAAACTCTCTGGAATACTCAAGACTCTTTCAGAACGTTAATTCCTGATCCAAAACAGTACGCACTCGAATAACACAATAAAAGTTAAACAGAAAAAAAAGTAATATGGCAGATTTAAAAGAATTCGCAGAACAACTAGTCAACTTAACAGTAAAAGAAGTTAATGAGTTGGCTGATATTTTAAAAGAAGAGTACGGGATTGAGCCTGCTGCAGCAGCAGTAGCGGTTTCAGGACCTGCTGCTGGCGGAGCCGCTGGCGGTGGTGAAGCAGAAGAAAAGTCAGATTTTGACGTGATCTTAAAAGCCGCTGGGGCTTCCAAACTCGCAGTAGTAAAATTGGTAAAAGAGTTAACGGGTCTTGGGCTTAAAGAAGCGAAAGAACTTGTTGACGGTGCACCCGCTCCACTTAAAGAAGGAGTCGCTAAAGATGAAGCCGAAGCGCTTAAAAAGTCTCTAGAAGAAGCAGGTGCTGAGGTTGAGCTCAAGTAGTCTCAGTCCATACCTTACAAGGTTTAGGCTTTTGGATTTATCCAAAGGCCTATCCCTTTTTATTGTCCGCCCCTATTGTAAATGACCAAAAAAATACAGTTAGATGCCTAGTAAACAGAGTCAAAGAACCAACTTCGCAGGAGCACAACACACTCCAGATTATCCCGATTTTCTCGATATTCAAATTAAATCTTTTCAAGATTTTTTCCAACTAGAAACAAAATCTGACGAACGCAATGAGGAGGGACTCTTCAATACGTTTAAAGAAAACTTCCCTATCTCTGATACAAGAAACCAATTTGTTCTTGAATTCTTAGATTATTTTGTTGATCCACCACGATATACCATACAAGAATGTATTGAAAGAGGATTGACCTATTCAGTACCTCTAAAGGCACGTTTAAAGTTGTATTGTAACGATTTAGAGCATGAAGATTTTGAAACCATCGTTCAGGATGTTTTCTTGGGAACTATACCTTACATGACTCCCAGTGGAACTTTTGTAATCAATGGAGCAGAACGGATTGTCGTTTCTCAGCTGCATCGTTCACCGGGTGTTTTCTTTGGACAGTCTTTCCATGCAAACGGTACAAAATTATACTCTGCCCGAGTGATTCCATTCAAAGGTTCATGGATTGAATTTGCAACGGACATCAACAGCGTCATGTATGCCTACATTGACCGTAAGAAAAAATTACCTGTCACCACACTTTTCAGAGCCATTGGTTTTGAACACGATCGTGATATTCTTGAGATTTTTGATCTTGCTGAAGAGGTGAAGGTGACCAAAGCAGGGCTCAAACGAGTGCTTGGTAGAAAATTGGCTGCTCGTGTTTTGAAAACCTGGCATGAAGACTTCGTAGATGAAGATACAGGAGAAGTTATTTCCATAGAGCGAAATGAAATCATCATAGATCGGGATACGATACTTGAAAAAGAACATATCGATGAAATCATTGAAGCTGACGTAAAAAATATACTGTTGCATAAAGAAGACTCGCATATGTCTGATTATGCAATCATCTACAACACTTTACAAAAGGATCCAACCAATTCCGAAAAAGAAGCAGTAGAGCATATCTACAGACAGCTTCGTAACGCCGAACCACCAGATGAAGACACTGCTCGGGGAATCATAGATAAACTCTTCTTCTCTGACCAACGTTATAATCTAGGTGAGGTAGGTCGTTACCGAATGAATAAAAAACTAGGCTTGGACGTTGAGATGGACAAGCAGGTTTTAACCAAAGAAGACATTATTACTATCATCAAATATTTGATTGAGTTAATCAACTCAAAAGCAGAGATTGATGATATCGACCACCTTTCCAACCGACGCGTGCGAACGGTAGGAGAGCAACTTTCTTCTCAATTTGGTGTTGGTTTAGCTCGAATGGCAAGAACCATTCGTGAGCGTATGAACGTTAGAGATAATGAAGTGTTTACTCCTATTGATTTGATCAATGCAAAAACACTTTCTTCTGTTATCAACTCTTTTTTTGGAACCAATCAGTTGTCCCAATTCATGGATCAGACTAATCCTTTAGCAGAAATCACGCACAAGCGTCGTCTTTCTGCGTTAGGACCAGGAGGACTTTCCCGTGAGCGTGCCGGATTTGAAGTTCGCGACGTACACTACACCCATTATGGTCGTTTGTGTCCTATCGAGACCCCTGAGGGACCAAATATTGGTTTGATTTCCTCTCTTGGTGTTTACGCTAAGGTGAACAACCTTGGATTTATTGAGACTCCGTATCGAAAAGTAGAAAACGGAACAATCAATTTGAAGGAAACACATTATCTAAGTGCTGAGGAAGAAGAGAATCAATTGATTGCACAGGCCAATATAAACTTTGACAAATCTGGTAAGATACTCGATGAAAAAATCATTGCTCGAGATCAAGCAGATTTCCCGGTGGTGAGCCCGGATCAAATCAACTACACAGACGTTGCTCCAAACCAAATCGCTTCCATTTCTGCTTCTTTGATTCCTTTCTTAGAGCACGATGATGCTAACCGAGCACTGATGGGATCTAACATGATGCGTCAAGCGGTACCTCTTTTGCGACCTGAATCACCTATTGTAGGGACAGGACTAGAAAAGCAAGTGGCTTCGGATTCTAGAGTATTAATTAATGCAGAAAATGATGGGGTAGTTGAATATGTAGATGCAAATAAAATCTCGATACGCTACAACTTTACTGAGCAAGAAGAATTGATCAGTTTTGACGGCAGTCTAAAAACCTATAACCTTGTAAAATTTAGAAAAACAAATCAAGGTACATGTATTAACCTAAAACCAATTGTCAAAAAAGGAGATCAAGTTTCTAAAGGGCAAGTTTTATGCCAAGGATATGCTACAGAAAATGGAGAATTGGCATTGGGAAGAAACATGAAAGTAGCCTTTATGCCTTGGAAAGGATATAACTTTGAGGATGCAATTGTAATTTCTGAAAAAGTGGTACGTGAGGACATCTTTACTTCTATTCATATCGATGAGTATTCTATCGATGTGCGTGATACTAAACTCGGTACAGAAGAATTGACCAATGACATTCCAAATGTTAGCGAAGAAGCTACAAAAGATTTGGATGAAAACGGTATGATTCGTATTGGAGCAGAAGTCAATTCAGGAGATATTTTGATTGGAAAAATCACTCCCAAAGGAGAGTCCGACCCAACTCCAGAGGAAAAATTACTACGTGCCATTTTTGGGGATAAAGCGGGAGATGTTAAAGATGCTTCATTGAAAGCACCACCATCTCTACGTGGCGTTGTAATTGATAAAAAACTTTTCACTCGATCCGTAAAAGACAAGCGCAAGCGGAATCAAGATAAAGAAGCTCTAGAAGCTCTTGAGGATTCTTATGATGTTAAGTTTGATGATTTGAAAGCTGTACTTGTAGAAAAACTTTTTGCAATTGTCAATGGCAAAACATGTCAAGGTATTGTAAACGATTTGGGTGAAGAAATTCTACCCAAAGGAAAAAAGTACACTTTAAAACTTCTCTCCTCGGTGGAGGATTACACACATCTTGCAAAAAGTACTTGGACCACTTCTGATGAGACCAACGCTATTATTGCAGACTTGATCCACAATTATAAAATCAAAGAAAACGACCTACAAGGTGCTTTGAGACGGGAGAAGTTTACCATTAGTGTAGGAGATGAACTACCTGCAGGAGTTAAAAAACTCGCAAAAGTCTACATCGCTAAAAAACGCAAGTTGAAAGTGGGAGATAAAATGGCAGGGCGTCATGGAAATAAAGGAATAGTAGCTCGTATTGTCCGTGAAGAAGAGATGCCTTTCCTTGAAGATGGAACACCCGTGGACATCGTATTGAATCCACTAGGTGTACCTTCTCGAATGAATATCGGTCAGATTTATGAAACTGTTTTAGGATGGGCTGGTCAAAACTTAGGAGAGAAATACGCTACTCCAATTTTTGATGGAGCTACAATTGACGAGATCAATGCACTGACTGAAAAAGCAAATGTTCCGCAATATGGACATACCTATTTATATGACGGTGGTACTGGAGAGCGTTTTGATCAACCTGCTACGGTTGGGGTTATCTATATGTTGAAATTAGGACATATGGTTGATGATAAAATGCACTCGCGATCCATTGGCCCTTACTCGCTTATCACCCAACAACCTTTGGGAGGTAAAGCACAGTTTGGTGGACAACGTTTTGGAGAAATGGAAGTATGGGCACTAGAAGCGTATGGCGCTTCCAGCACCCTACAAGAAATTTTAACTGTAAAGTCTGATGATGTCATAGGAAGAGCAAAAACCTATGAAGCTATTGTAAAAGGAGACACCCTCCCGGAACCAGGTTTACCGGAATCCTTTAATGTATTGATGCATGAGTTAAAGGGATTAGGACTTGACATTCGATTGGAAGAATAATTTTTAAAGACGAGATTTAGCCATGGCTAGAAACAACGAAATAATCACACAAAAAAAATTCAATAAAATCTCTATAGGTTTAGCCTCACCAGAGATTATTCTAGGAAATTCTAGAGGAGAGGTTTTGAAACCAGAAACAATCAACTATCGAACACATAAACCCGAGCGCGATGGACTCTTTTGTGAGCGTATCTTTGGTCCTGTAAAGGATTACGAGTGTGCCTGTGGAAAGTACAAGAGAATTCGCTACAAAGGGATTGTCTGTGATAGATGTGGTGTTGAAGTTACTGAGAAAAAAGTACGGAGAGATCGTGTTGGTCACATAAATCTAGTTGTTCCTGTTGCACATATTTGGTACTTCCGTTCCCTTCCCAACAAGATAGGTTATTTGTTAGGATTACCATCCAAAAAACTGGACATGATCATTTACTATGAACGTTATGTGGTCATCCAACCCGGTATTGGTAAAAACGAAGAGGGAGAACCTTTGCAACCAATGGATTTCTTGACAGAGGAAGAGTATTTGAATGTCATGGAGCAAATCCCAGCAGAAAATCAATACCTTGAAGATGATGACCCAGATAAGTTTATTGCTAAAATGGGTGCTGAGTGTTTGATAGAATTGCTTTCTCGTATTGATCTCGAAGCCCTTTCTTATGAATTGAGACATAAGGCAAATAACGAAACATCAAAGCAAAGAAAAACAGAAGCTCTAAAGCGTTTACAAGTAGTCGAGGCTTTCCGTGAAGCAAATGAGCGAGGTGAAAACCTACCTGAGTGGATGATCATGAAAGTGATTCCAGTAATTCCACCAGAATTACGACCTCTCGTTCCACTAGATGGAGGCCGATTTGCGACTTCAGATTTAAATGACCTCTACCGAAGAGTCATCATAAGAAACAATCGTTTAAAACGTTTGGTGGAGATTAAAGCACCAGAGGTGATCTTAAGAAATGAGAAACGAATGCTACAAGAGTCAGTCGACTCATTATTTGACAATACGCGTAAGGCTTCTGCAGTAAAAACAGATGCCAATAGACCGTTAAAATCTCTTTCAGACTCATTAAAAGGAAAGCAAGGACGATTCCGTCAGAATCTTTTAGGAAAACGTGTGGATTATTCTGCTCGTTCTGTAATTGTCGTTGGACCTGAGTTAAAGTTGTTTGAATGTGGATTGCCTAAAGATATGGCAGCAGAGCTCTACAAGCCTTTTATTATTCGTAAGATTATAGAAAGGGGAATTGTAAAAACAGTAAAATCTGCTAAGAAAATAATTGATCGCAAAGAACCTGTGGTTTGGGATATTTTGGAAAATGTTTTAAAAGGACATCCTGTACTTTTAAACCGCGCCCCCACACTACACCGTCTCGGAATACAAGCATTTCAACCCAAATTGATTGAAGGAAAAGCCATTCAATTGCACCCTCTGGTCTGTACTGCTTTTAATGCAGACTTTGACGGAGACCAAATGGCTGTTCACCTGCCTTTAGGTCCAGAAGCTATATTGGAAGCGCAGCTTTTAATGTTGGCCTCTCACAGTATATTGAACCCTGCAAATGGTTCACCTATAACAGTACCTTCTCAAGACATGGTTTTGGGATTATACTATATGACCAAAGAGAAAAAATCAACACCCCAAGTAAAAGTAAAGGGTGAGGGACTTGTTTTCTACTCTGTTGAAGAGGTTCACATTGCCTACAATGAAAAAAGAGTAGATCTTAACGCAATGATTAAGATAAAAACCAAAGTTCTCAATGAAAAAGGGGAATTGGTTTACAAAATCATTGATACAACAGTAGGCCGAGTCTTGTTTAATGAGGTAGTGCCTGAAGCTGCAGGTTATTTCAATCTCGTATTGACTAAGAAAAACTTACGTGAAATCATCGGTGATATTCTAAAGGTGACCAGTGTTCCAGAAACAGCGGCATTTTTGGATAAAATCAAAGCAATGGGATACGGTTTCGCCTTCAAAGGAGGTCTTTCTTTCAGCTTAGGAGATATCATCATTCCTCCGGAAAAGCAACAAATGATTGATGAGGCAAATGGACTAGTTGATGGCGTTATTGGAAACTATAATATGGGATTAATTACAAATAACGAACGTTATAATCAGGTAATTGATATTTGGACTTCAACAAACGCAAAACTCACTGAACTCGCGATGAAACGCATCAGTGAAGATCAGCAAGGGTTCAACTCAGTTTATATGATGTTGGATTCTGGAGCCCGTGGTTCTAAAGAGCAAATAAGACAATTGACAGGTATGCGTGGTTTGATGGCAAAGCCTAAAAAGTCCAATGTTGGCGGAGGGGAAATTATCGAAAACCCGATTCTTTCAAACTTTAAAGAAGGTCTCTCTATTTTGGAATACTTTATTTCTACACACGGAGCCAGAAAAGGACTTGCAGATACTGCCCTGAAAACCGCAGATGCGGGATACCTTACACGACGTTTACACGACGTTTCGCAAGATGTTATTGTCAATATTGAAGATTGTGAGACTTTACGCGGTGTAGAAGTAAAAGCCTTAAGAAAAAATGAGGAGGTCGTTGAGACGCTGGGCGAACGGATTTTAGGACGTGTTACCCTGCAAGACATTGTTGATCCAAGAAGCAACGAAGTAATTGTTGCTGCTGGAGATGAAATTAAATATGCTCATATTTCACGCATTGAAGAATCGCCCATTGAAGCGGTAGAAGTTCGTTCACCACTTACATGTGCTGCTCAACACGGAATATGTGCGAAATGTTACGGAATAAACCTAGCCACAGGAAAAATGGTACAACGTGGTGAAGCAGTTGGTGTTATTGCTGCTCAGTCCATTGGGGAACCTGGGACACAGTTGACATTGAGAACCTTCCACGTAGGAGGTGTAGCCGGAAATATTTCTGAGGAAAATAAACTCATCACTAAATTCGAAGGAATTGCTGAAATCGAAGATTTAAAAACCGTAAAAGGTAAGGATTCAGAAGGTGCAGATGCAGAAATCGTAATTTCCAGAACAACAGAGATTAAGATTGTAGATGCAACTACTAAAAGTATACTGAGTACAAATAATATTCCTTACGGATCCGTCCTTCACATCAAAGATGGTGCAAAAGTTAAAAAAGGAACCACGGTATGCCAATGGGATCCTTTTAATGGTGTTATAGTCTCTGAGTTTACAGGTAAAATAGTTTTTGAAAATATAGAACAAGGAATTACCTATCAAGTAGAGATTGATGAACAAACAGGTTTCCAGGAAAAAGTAATTTCTGAATCAAGAAACAAAAAACTCATCCCTACCCTTTCTATTGCAGACAAAAAAGGAAACATTCTTCGTTCGTATAACCTTCCTGTAGGAGCTCACTTAATTGTAAATGAAGGAGATGAAATCAGTGAAGGTAAAATACTAGTTAAAATACCCAGAAAATCAGCCAAGTCAGGTGATATTACTGGGGGATTACCTCGTGTTACCGAATTGTTTGAAGCGCGTAATCCTTCGAACCCTGCAGTGGTTTCAGAGATTGATGGCGTCGTTTCATTTGGAAAAATTAAACGTGGAAACAGAGAAATCATCGTTGAATCAAAATTTGGTGACATCAAAAAATATTTGGTGAAGCTTTCTAATCAAATTTTAGTTCAGGAAAACGACTTTGTTAAAGCTGGGATGCCTTTGTCGGATGGTTCTATCACTCCGGCAGACATTTTGAATATCAAAGGTCCTTCAGCAGTGCAACAATACTTGGTAAATGAAATTCAAGAAGTTTATCGACTTCAAGGGGTGAAAATTAATGACAAGCATTTTGAAGTAGTTGTTCGTCAAATGATGCGTAAAGTTAGAATTTTGGATCCAGGAGATACCATTTTCCTTGAAAACCAGCTTGTTTTCCGTTATGACTTTATGAAAGAAAATGATGATTTATACGGAATGAAAATTGTTGAAGAAGTGGGTGATTCAGAAAATCTGAAGCCAGGCCAAATTGTTTCCTCACGACAATTGAGAGATGAAAATTCTCTATTAAAACGCGAAGACAAAACCCTTGTGGTCGCAAGAGATGCCGCCCCTGCTACTGCTCAACCCGAGCTTCAAGGAATTACTAGAGCATCGCTTCAAACCAAGTCCTTCATTTCGGCGGCTTCTTTCCAAGAAACCACCAAGGTGTTAAACGAAGCTGCTGTCAATGGTAAAGTTGACTTCTTGGAAGGTTTGAAAGAAAATGTGATTGTGGGTCATAAAATACCTGCAGGAACTGGACTTAGAGCTTATAATAACGTAATTGTTGGATCAAAAGAAGAGTATACGAGCCTTTTGATCGACAAAGAAGAGGAAATTACTTTCTAAAATATGGATGATAAAAAGACATCAGAACAGAATCAGTTGAACATCGCTATAGACGAACACGTTGCTGATGGAGTATACTCCAATTTGGCAGTAATCAACCATTCTGCTTCAGAGTTCATTGTTGATTTTATCACTGTAATGCCAGGAGCGCCAAAAGCAAAGGTGAAATCTCGAATAATATTGACTCCAGAACACGCCAAACGCTTTAAAAAAGCATTGGAAGACAATATTCGACGTTTTGAAAATGCAAATGGCACTATAGAAACAAACGAGCCTCCTGCAATACCGCTCAATTTTGGTCCAACGGGAAAAGCATAACTCCTTATTTTTTAGAAATACCCTTTTCATTTAGTCCTTTACCAGACAAGATAAGAGGGGTGTTTTTTTCTATACGAACTATGCGGGTCATTGACTGTTTGGCTTGGTTAAAATGAAGTAAATACCCTCTTTGCCTTCCAGGAGTTAGTTTTACAAAAGCACTTTTCAGCTTAGAATCCTGCTTAAATTTTTGTAGTAGTTCTTCAGGAAAAGTTTCTGTTTCCTTCTTAAATTCTATTTTTAACCCTGCTTCTTCAATTTCTATTGATTCAAAAACATATCTTTTAATGTCCTCTTGAATTTGATGAATTTCCTTACTACTTGTAAATCGAAATTGTCGAATTGCTTGTGAGTTGTCTCCTGGTTTGACCAAAAGCTCATTTGAATCTTGAAGTAATGCTCCTTTAAAAAAACTGAGACAACAATAGTTTTTAAAGGCTGCGATCATAAGAATGTTCTTGTTTTGATGAGTATAGCATGGCATGCTCCATTTTAATTCTTCCTTCAAACCACATTCCAACACAAGCTTTCTTAATAAAATCAGTTCAGTACTCCAGCGGTGTACCTTGCACTGTGGTGTACCTACAAGAGAACATCTACCACAACCTTTTTCAAGATACGTATCGATTTTTGGATTCATTAAACTCTACTTTTAAATGAAAGTATAAAAATCTTTTAAGTCTGAAGAATTTAGTATTAGATTAAAACTCAGAAGTAAAATGAAAATGGAGTTCTTTGTACTGTTCCTGAGCCATCTGTAAGGAAAATGCAGAATCCGCTAAAAAGACCAGTTGTCCTCTCTTGTCCTGTGCTAAAAACTTTTGTTTTATTCTTTTGAACTCCTTAAAAGCATCTGATTTTTCGTCTCCTTCAATCCAGCAGGCTTTGTGTACATTAAGGTTTTCAAAAGAGCACAGTGCGTTGTATTCATGAAGAAGACGGTATTGTATTACTTCGAACTGAAGTGCTCCTACGGTACCGATCACTTTACGATTGTTCAGGTTGAGAGTAAACAATTGGGCTACTCCTTCGTCCATTAACTGGTCAATTCCTTTAGCGAGCTGTTTGGCTTTCATAGGGTCATCATTGTTAATGTAGCGAAAATGTTCTGGGGAAAAACTGGGGATGCCTTTAAAATGAAGCTTTTCTCCACTTGTTAGAGAATCACCTATTTTGAAATTACCTGTATCGTGAAGTCCTACAATATCACCTGGATATGAAACGTCTACAATCTCTTTTTTTTCTGCAAAAAATGCGTTTGGAGAAGAAAATTTAAGTTTTTTATTCTGCTGGACATGGAGATAAGGGGTATTGCGTTCAAAAGTTCCGGAAACAATTTTTACAAAGGCCAATCTGTCTCGATGATTAGGATCCATATTGGCATGAATTTTAAATACAAACCCACTAAATTTTTTTTCATCAGGCTGAACAATTCGTTCTTCAGAATCTTTTGACAAGGGTGCAGGAGCAATTTCTATAAAACAATTTAAAAGTTCCTCAACACCAAAATTATTTAATGCAGATCCAAACAAAACAGGCTGTAGTTTTCCTTCTAAATAAGTAGTTCTGTCAAAGGGAGGATACACACCTTCAATAAGTTCTAATTCTTCTTTTAAAAGATCTAACCGATTTTTTCCAATGGCTTTTTCAAGTTCAGAGTCTTCTAAAGAGTTGAAAGTAACTTTTTTTCCTACGGTTTGTTTTTGCTCATCTTGGAAAAGTTTTATGTTGCCCTCCCAGATATTGTAGATTCCTTTAAAATCATAACCCATTCCTATGGGTAAAGAGAGGGGGGTAACGTTGAGTCCAAGTTTTTGTTCAACTTCATCTAAAAGATCAAAAGCATCTTTTCCCTCACGATCCAATTTGTTGATGAAAACGATCATAGGAATATTCCGCATTCTACATACTTCTACAAGTTTTTCAGTTTGTTCTTCAACCCCTTTGGCAACGTCTATAACAACGATGACGCTATCTACAGCAGTAAGGGTTCGAAAAGTGTCTTCTGCAAAATCTTTGTGTCCCGGAGTGTCTAAGATGTTTATTTTTTTGTCCTTGTAAAGAAAAGCGAGCACAGAGGTCGCAACAGAAATACCACGTTGCCTCTCAATTTCCATAAAATCACTTGTAGCTCCTTTTTTGATCTTATTGGACTTTACTGCACCTGCTTCTTGTATGGCTCCTCCGAAGAGGAGTAATTTCTCAGTAAGTGTCGTTTTTCCTGCATCAGGATGCGAGATGATCCCAAAGGTTCTCCGCTTTTTGATTTCCTCTTTAAACCCCATAGTTGAACTTTCGACAAAAGTATTACAAATAATTTCCTAAGTGAAAAGAACTAGAACAGGTTTTTGATAAAAATATGGTACTTTTGGACTGCATGAAAGAAGAAAAAGTAGTTCTAGTCGATCAATTCGACAATCCTATTGGCACTATGTCAAAAATGGAAGCCCATGAAAAAGGAGTTTTACACCGTGCATTTTCTGTTTTTATTTTAAATGATAATGGAGAGTTAATGCTTCAACAAAGGGCATTTCACAAATATCATTCTCCTGCATTGTGGACCAATACCTGTTGTAGTCATCAAAGGGAAGGGGAAGATACTCTTGTTGCTGGTCAACGAAGACTAAAAGAAGAAATGGGTTTTACAGTTCCCCTTGAAGCCCTATTTCATTTCATTTATAAAGCGCCATTTGATAACGGATTGACAGAGCATGAATTAGACCATGTGCTTTTGGGCACCTATAATCAAGTTCCAGTATTGAATTCAGAAGAGGTTGCTGATTGGAAATGGATGAGTTTGGAGGCTGTTGCTGAGGATATCAAACAGAGTCCTGAAGTGTATACTGCTTGGTTTAAGATTATTTTTGATCGATTTCACACCCATATAATAGCTACCACATGAAGGTTACCGTAAGTAGAAAAGCACACTTCAATGCTGCACATCGGTTGTATCGAAAAGACTGGACAGATCAAAAAAATCAAGAAGTCTTTGGAAAATGCTCAAACCCGCATTACCACGGTCACAATTATGAATTGATTGTTCATGTTACAGGGTCAATCGATCCTGAAACAGGTTATGTAATTGATATGAAAGTGCTAAAAGACTTGATAAAAGTTGAAGTGGAAGATAAGATGGATCATAAAAATCTCAATGAGGAGGTATTTGAATTTTCAAATCTCATACCTACAGCAGAAAACATTGTCGTTGTGATACATGGTTTGCTTCGCCCTCACTTAGACTCAGAACACCACCTAAAGGTTACTCTTTACGAAACACCGAGAAACTCTGTCAGTTATTCCGATTAAAAAAATCCTCAATTATAGTTTTGGACTAAAAAAATAAGTATATTCAATTATAATTAATAAAAAAACAATGCCAAGTATCAAACTTCTGAAAAAAGAAATTAATAATGATATCGGTGACCTCATAGAGGAAATTTATCTTTGGGAGCTTTCTCATCCTGATGGAGATCTAAATAAAAGTGAAAAGTTAATAGAAGAAGCCATTCAAGTATTTGATTACTTAATGGTAAAGATTAATGCTGTAAAAGGAGAAGATAAAAAGAAGCAATTTAAGGCAATTGACACCGAACGAAAAAAACTGCTCATCTCTTTGCTTAAAAAATCAGCAGCCCTTTAATTTTTTCTTTCCTCAGTCCTTCTTTTTTCCAAGTAGTTCAGAAATTCTTTACCGTATTTTGATGTGCTTACCTCTGGCGTCATCTTAACTGCTATGGAGTCTAGCAAGGCAAGATTGGCATCAAATACCTGGGTGAGTGCTAAATAGGGTGCGATGTTTTGATCTGTATTCTGTGCTGCAAAATTAATGGTATACAAATACCTTCTTTTTAATAAATTATCTATTTTTTGTTGAAAGCTGTCTTTCTTCTTCGCTTTTCCCTCTGCTTGGGCTTGAATCATTTCTTTGACCAATTCTAGATTTTGATCATTGAATTTTCTATTGAAGGACAGGTATTCCTGAAGTAACTCTTGGTTTTTCGATCCAGTGATCTTTGCACTACTTTCAAAAGTTTTTAGAAGTGTATTAATTTCAATGGTACCTTTTTCCCCAAAGAACAGGATGCGGTCGTTTAGACTATCTCCATCCTCTTTGTCTAAGTAGAGGTAAAAAACTTCAGCAGTTTCTATTGGGGTATGAAATTCAAATACCGGTGTACCAGAGACAAGAGTAGAATCTACATTCACTAATAATGTGTCTTGAACTTTTTGTAAATAAAGTGTCCCCTTTCTAAGCCCTTGAATGGTTCCTTTTACTGTCATGAAGTCGCCTTCTTTTTTTTGTGTTGATGTATTGCAAGAGCTAAAAAGAAGACCTAGTGTTAAAACGGTAAGGTTTATGTAATGTCGTATCATTCTTAAATGTTTAACCAGTAAGTAAATTTGAGATTAAAACTACGATATCTTGGTGAAAAATTATCTGTACTGATGTAATTATCGTTATAAACCAAAAACAAATCTGAAAGTGGAGCAAAACGCCATTGTACTCGGGAATTCACACCTAGATTTTCTGCTTGGGTATTGTATTGAATAAATGTTGTCCAAGTGAGTGTTTTGGTAAAGGTAAAGTCAATTTTAGGGCTAATCAACCAAATGTTTTTTGAGGCATAGGGTTTGGGTAGTTTAATAGCATTAAAATTCAAGAGCATGCTAGCATTTACGATGGGTTGCTTTCTCCAATTTATTTCGTTTTCTAAAGTAAATTTTGTTCCGTTATAAAAGGAACCAAAAGAAATTTTAGAATCAAAATTGAGTCTTTTTCTTTGATCGGAACGATAGGAGAGTTCAAAATCAGAAAAAGAATAGCTGGAATTTGAAGGCAATTCAACTCCGTCTTCACTCCTTGTTGGGTCAAAGCCTGTAGTGAGGTATTCGTATCTATTACTGAATTCAAGCGAAAAGCTGGTGCTGTTTAAAAAACTTTTTCTAATGGAGGAAATAAACCACCTGTCTGTTAATTTATATTGTATTGCTGGATTAAAAACTAAAAAACTGCGTTGTGTAAAACTGTAGCTATTTACATTTGGGTTTTTTGGGTAAATCCTGTAGGTGTATTCTGGACCAAGTTTTAAGAAGCCAGTTCTTCTGAAGAAACCCAAATCAGAACGAAAATCTTCTCCGCCGTGAATCACTTCCATAGAAGCTCGATGTCTCAATGTATTTCGTTCCAAGCGCATGCCCATTATTTTATCGTCTTCGTTAAGACCCTCAGTAAAGGATTTATGAAAAAATGCACGTCCGGTCCATTTGCTGTCTGACGATGCCAAATTATACTCTATACCCGTTACGCTATTTTGTCGTTCTTGTTGGTCGATAAAATCGTATTCTTCGGTAACTCTTCGATCAATAAAGAAAAAACTGATGTTGGATCGATCAAATACCTTTTGGCGGAGTGTAAAAACTGTATTCAAATTTGAAGGAATTTCATTTTCTAAGTCTGCATCTGTCAGTACATTAAGAAACCCGAGTCTTAGATTAGAATTCAATTTACCACTAAGTCTTGCACCTGCAATAATCTTATTTTCAATGGTGTTTCCATCTTTGTCTTTTGCAACACCAATTCTTCTGGAAAAAAAAGGGATGACGTCTCTTTCCGCTCCAAAATCTTTAAATAAATCATCGTTTTGGGTGAAAAATTGACGTTTTTCGGGCAGGGAGATGGCAAATCGTGTAAGGTTAACAACCTGATCGTCAACTTCTACTTGAGAAAAATCAGGGTTGAACGTAAGATCCAGGTTTAACGAATTTCCAATGGGAATCTTTGCGTCTCCACCGATGGAGCTTACGGACGAACTATTTTCTTCCACAAAGTTTTTTTGAGTTGCTCCACTGATGTATGGAATAATTGAAAGGGGTGTCCTAGCTTTTTTTAGAGGGGTTTCGAAAACCATTTTTCCCATAAACCCAAGGTTTCCAATGATTTGATTTTGAGGGGTTCTAATCCAAACACTGTGTTCATTTCCTTGGGTGTTTCTTCGGTAAATATTAAATCTCCAAGAGCTTTGTGTATTGTCGTAAAAAAAGGCGGCAAAGGGAATTTTTATTTCTGCCGTGTACATATTGTCACTGACCTTAGTTTCTACATTCCACTTTGTATCCCAGGAGTAATTTCGATCGGACCTGTAGTTTTGATTTCCTCCTGAAATTAAACCATCTGATTTTAATCCCAATGGATTAGTAGCAAAAGAAAAAGCGTTTGTGCCATCGCTGAAGGTGTCAAAAAGCAAGGTTATGTAATCACTACCAAAGGTGCTAAAGTCCCGCTTTAAATTGGGTGTAGTAAAGTTGGTGCCGTTGATATCAGACTCAATCAGTACGTATAGATTTTGTTCGTCTCGGAGAATTTTAAATCGCGTTTGTTTTTGGGCTTGAATACTGTCGGTGGGTCTCCACATCCAAAAATCAGTTTGCCATTGGCTTTTAGACCATGCTATTTCATTTCCGATACCATCAATTTTGATGCTTTCTTGTGTAGAAGGAACAAGAAATTCTTTCTCTTTTTCTTGACCAATGATGATTGAAGAATAAAGAGTCACAATTATCAGAAGAACCTTTTTATAAATGTTTTTTAGCAATTTTTTTTTTTGAAGTTCAAAAATACTAATCTTTACTAAGATTGTTTTTTTTAAATAAGGTTTAATTTTACATCAAAACCAAGAACAGTGTCTTCTATGTCTCTTTTAATATCTTTCTACTTGTTCAATTTTTTTACTGCTTCGATTGATTGGGGTGCTACTGGTCACAGGGTGGTCGGGGAAGTTGCTTCCCAACACATTTCAAAGAAAACCACTAGAGCAATCCACAAGTTACTAGACGGGGCTTCACTGGCGTATGTGTCAAACTACGCAGACGATATAAAGTCGGACAATCGTTATAAGGAATACAGCCCCTGGCATTACGCAAATTTAAATCTAAACGAATCTTATGCGGCAAGTGAGAAAAACCCAGAAGGAGATATTGTAAAGGCAATTGAAAAATGTATCCTTGTTTTAAAAAATAAAAAAGCGAGTAAAGAGGACCGACAATTTTATTTGAAGTTATTGATACATTTTATTGGAGATTTGCATCAGCCAATGCACTTGGGAAAAAAGGAAGACAAAGGGGGAAATGCGGTTTCTGTTAAATGGTTTGGAGGACGTTCAAACCTACATCGATTGTGGGACAGTAATATGATCGATAGCAGTCAGCTAAGCTATTCTGAAATGACAAGGAATCTCCCTACGCTTTCTAAAGCTCAAAAAGAGCAGATTACCTCTAGCTCTCTAGAAGATTGGGTTAAAGAAGTTCATGAGCTGACGAACAAGATTTATGATGAGCTTCCAAAGGATACAAACCTGGGCTATGCATACCGCTATCTCAATTTTGACACTGTTCGAATGCAGTTGCTCAAATCGGGTTTGCGGTTGGCAGCTGTATTGGATGCTGTTTTTAAATAATTCTTCGAAAAGTCAAGTTTATTCTTGGGCCTACAGGGCGTGCTGTTTTTGCAACTTGGTGAAGCCAATGGGTTTGCGTTTCTCCTTCCATTATTAAAAGACTTCCCGATTTTAACGGTATTTTTAAGCGTAAGTTTTTATCCTTTTTATGTTTAAGATGAAAATAGCGCTCAGCCCCAAAACTTAAAGAGGCAATTACAGGATTTTTTCCTAATTCCTTTTCGTCATCTGCATGCCATCCATTACTGTCTTTTCCATTACGGTACAAATTGAGGAGTACAGTGGTAAAAGTGTTTGAACTAACCTGATGTATCCGATCCCTTAAGGTTTCCATAAGTGGAGTCATGGGTCGTGGATTCATAGTGATTCCAGAATAGGAATAGGGTTTTGCGTTAGATGCGTATAGCGCTGTGAGTCGTGGTTGTTGATAGGTTTTCCCAAAAATTGTAATCGGATCCTGCTGCCAAGGGGTTTCCTCTAAGAGTGAATCAAATACCTCTTTTGCTTGAGATTCTCTAAAAAAGGATTCGAAATAGCGTAAGCGTCCTCCTGTTATGTCGATTTCTTTTCCGTCTCCAGGGAGTGATGTTATGGCTTGCATTCTATGTTATAAAAAACCGCCCTTAGGCGGTTGTTTTATTTAATTAATTCCACGCTGCGTTGGATGAATTGCGTCAGTGCTTCACCTTTCAACAGGTTTTGTGATAGCTTAGCTAAGTCCAAAGCTTGTTGAATCAAACGCTCTTTCTTTTTTTGAGTTTTGGTAGCCAATATTTGACTGACCAACTCGTGGTTTGTATTGACAACCAAATTGTACATGTCGGGCATGTTACCCATCATACCACCCCCACCAGTTTGTTGCATTTCTTTCATGCGTCGCATAAACTCAGGTTGGGTGAGAACAAATGGTAAACTTGAGCTGTCTAACGCTTCTAATTGAACGGTATATCCTCCATCTTTAACGACTTCTTCAATCATGGGTTTAAGGGAATCTTTCTCTTCATCACTTAGCTTAGAAACTGCGGCTTCATCTTTTTTGATGAGGTTTTCAACCGTATCACCATCGACTCTTGCAAAAGAGACGTTATCCAGACTACCCTCCAGTTTTTGTATGAGGTGACTGATGATAGGTGAGTCCAACAGGAGTACTTTATACCCTTTGTTTTTTGCTTGTTCAATGTAGCTGTGTTGAGCTTCAACATCGGAAGCATAAAGAAGTATTAATTTGTTGTCTTTGTCTGTTTGAAGGTCTTTGATTGCTTCTTTTAATTCTTCAAAAGTGAAATATTCCCCCTCTGTGGTTGGGTAAAGAGCAAAGTTTCCGGCTTTTTCAAAAAATTTGTCTTCACTCAACATTCCGTATTCGATGACCACTTTGATGTCGTTCCATTTTTTCTCAAAAGCTTTGCGGTCTTTTTTGAAAAGACTACTGAGTTTGTCACCTACTTTTCTTGTAATATAATTACTGATTTTTTTGACTGCACCATCTGCTTGTAAATAGCTTCTAGAAACATTTAAGGGAATGTCTGGAGAGTCAATGACTCCTCTTAGTAAAGTCAAAAATTCGGGCACAATACCTTCTACATTATCCGTAACAAAAACTTGATTTTGATACAATTGGATACGGTCTTTCTGTATGTTTAGGTCGTTATTTAGTCTTGGGAAATACAAGATTCCAGTTAAGTTGAAGGGATAATCCACATTCAGGTGTATGTTAAAAAGAGGTTCTTCAAACTGCATGGGATACAGCTCGCGATAAAAGGACTGGTAGTCCTCCTCTTTAAGATCTGCCGGCTTTTTGGTCCAAGCAGGATCTGGATTATTGATGATGTTATCTACTGTAACTGTCTCCGCTTTGGCATCTTCCTGTGCATCTTCGGGAAGAGGAAGGGTTTCTTCTTTCGTTCCGAATTTAATAGGAACAGGCATGAATTTGTTGTATTTCTGAAGAAGTTCTCTGATACGTCCCTCTTCTAAAAATTCTTTTGAGTCCTTATCTATGTGTAATATAATTTCTGTTCCCCTATTTTTCTTATCCGACTTTTCAAGGGTGTACTCCGGGGATCCGTCACAAGTCCAGTGTGCTGCAGCATCTTTTTTATGAGATTTGGTGATGATTTCCACTTTTTCTGCCACCATAAAGGCAGAGTAAAATCCGAGTCCGAAATGACCAATTATTCCGCTGTCTTTCGCTGTATCTTTATATTGCTCTAGAAATTCTTCCGCTCCAGAAAAAGCAACTTCGTTAATGTATTTTTGAACCTCTTCTGCTGTCATCCCAATACCCTGGTCGATGATATGGAGTTTTTTTGCTTTTTTATCGATTTTAACCTCTATGGTAAGATCTCCTATATCACCTTTTATTTCACCTAAACTGCTCAAATGCCGGAGTTTGTTGGTTGCATCTGTTGCATTGGAAATCAACTCTCGTAAAAAGATTTCATGATCGCTGTATAAAAACTTTTTTATCAGCGGAAAAATATTTTCAACCGCTACATTAATTTTTCCTGTATTCATAATACTATTTATTTTCTATTATCCACGCAAAAAAAATACCATTTCAGAAAGTGTGACAAGATGACACATTTTGAAATTAAATTTAATATTGTTTACTATTTTGTTAAAAAGAATAAACAGATTATCTTTGCTTTAGAAGATTGACTTATGGGGAAAAAAGAAGAAAACATCAAGAAAAAAATATTCAATGCCTACACTTCATTTGTTTTGGAGCAAGAAAAAATACCCAAATCAGTATACCTGTTTTGTAAATACATTCAAATTGAGGAAAAAGATTTTTATCAGCATTTTGGATCATTAAATCATGTTCAGAATCAGCTTTTTATTGAATTTTTCGACAATGCTTATCAACTAATATGCAAGGAAAAAAATTATAGTACACAAACACCAAAAGAAAAATTACTAGCTTTCTATTATACCTTTTTTGAGGTTTTGTTGTTGAATAGAAGTTATGTTTTACTCACCCTCAATGCGTCTGGAGATAAATTACAGAAATTGACTGTATTAAAAGGTTTGCGTTCACAATTTAAAGTATTCGTCACCGGACTCATTGAAGAGGGTAACGCTGTAAAGCAATCTCTTTTTTCTAAGAACCCAGAGGTGTTGTTTTCTGAAGGAGCATGGCTGCAACTTTTATTTCTATTAAAATTTTGGATGGATGATGATTCTCCTCAGTTTGAAAAGACAGACATGGCTATAGAAAAGTCCGTGCGTACTGTATTTGACTTATTTGATGCTACTCCGGTAGATAGCGTAATCGATTTTGGTAAATTTCTGTTGAAAGAAACCCTAAAGATGAGCTAATTGAAGACCTTAGATTCAATACCTACAAACAAAATAAAACGTGCATCCAAGTTGGTTTCTACCGGGGTGAAAATCGGTGGAAATTATTTAAAATACTACGGTAAAAAGTTGGTTCAAGGCACAGAAGATAAGACCCAACTCAACCAGGATAATGCAAAAGACATTTACGATGGTTTAAAGGAGTTGAAAGGGAGTGCTCTTAAGGTAGCTCAAATGTTGAGTATGGAGAAAAACCTACTGCCTCAAGCCTATGTGGAACAGTTTAGCCTCTCACAATTTTCTGTACCCCCTCTCTCTGGAGTTTTGGTAAGAAAAACAATAAAAAAGTATTTAGGCGCTCCACCGGAAGAATTGTTTGATCATTTTACATATCATTCAGAAAATGCTGCGAGCATTGGTCAGGTACACCGTGCAGAAAAAAACGGTAAAAAACTTGCGGTCAAAATTCAATATCCAGGAGTTGCAAACAGTATCAGTTCTGATTTAGCACTAGTCAAGCCTATCGCACTAAGGATGTTCAATCTAAAAGGAAAAGATACTGAGAAATACTTCAAAGAGGTAGAACATAAACTACTTGAAGAAACGGATTATCTATTAGAATTAGAAAACAGTCTGCGTATTTCAAAAGCTGCACAGAACCTGCCAAATTTACTTTTTCCCAACTATTATTCTGATTATACCTCTTCTCAAATTTTGACAATGGATTGGATGGAAGGAGTACATTTGTCAGAGTATGTCAAGCGGTCTAAAATAAATCAAGCAGAACGCAACCGGCTGGGGCAAACTCTTTGGGATTTTTATATGTTTCAAATGCATGGGTTACGAGAAGTGCAAGCCGACCCACATCCGGGAAATTTTCTTGTTTCAAACCAGGGAAGGCTTATTGCTATAGATTTTGGTTGTATCAAAAAACTACCGGAAGATTTTTATGTCCCCTATTTTGAGCTTTCAAAAAAAGAAAACATCGAAAACCCGAAACAATTCCATCTCCTGTTAACCCAACTCGAGATTCTTTTGGAGACTGACTCTCATGAGGAAAAAGAGTTTTTCACAAAACTCTTTCAGAAAATGATGCGTTTGTTTACCCAACCTTTTCACTCCAATACATTTGATTTTTCCAACACCCTGTTTTGGGAAGCCATTACCTCGCTTTCTCGAGAGTTTGCCGATGACAATCAATTGAGAAAGATGAACGGAAACAGAGGGTCAAAGCATTTTATTTATGTTAATAGGACTTTTTTTGGATTGTATCATTTGCTCCATGATTTAAAAGCTAAAATTGATACGGAAGCCTATCAAAAATACATTTAAAAAGAAGCCTAGAAAAGAAATTGGGTTTCCCTCTAAAATCTTGTATTTTAGGATAACAAATTAATCACTCATGTACAATTCAAAAATTATTGGATTAGGGAAATACCTCCCTGAAAATAAAGTCACCAACAAAGATTTGGAAAAAATTATGGATACTTCAGATGAATGGATCCAAGAACGAACTGGAATACAAGAGCGAAGACATATAGTCAAAGGCAGTGATGACACTACCTCTTCTATGGGCGTGAAAGCTTCAAAAATAGCTTTAGAACGCGCTGGAATAAGTCCTCAAGAGATTGATTTGATTTTATTTGCGACTCTAAGCCCAGATTATTATTTCCCAGGTTCAGGGGTGTTGGTTCAAGAGGCACTCCAAATACCGGACTGCCCCGCAATGGATATACGCATGCAATGTTCTGGATTTGTTTACGCTTTGGCTACCGCAGACCAGTTCATCAAAACAGGAATGTACAAACAGGTGCTGGTTATTGGTTCAGAATACCATTCTGGAGGACTGGATATGACCACACGAGGCAGAAATATCTCTGTTATTTTTGGTGACGGAGCAGGAGCTGCCGTAGTGTCTAGAGCAGAAAACAATGAAAGAGGGATTTTAAACACACAATTACAATCAGAAGGGAAACACGCAAAAGAACTGTCATTAATTGGACCAAATACAGGGCGATGGGTTCCAGAAATTATAGATGAAAACGATCCAGAGGATAGTTCTTATTACCCCCATATGAACGGTCAATTTGTATTTAAAAATGCGGTAGTGCGTTTTTCTCAAGTGATTTCCGCTGGATTAGAAAAGGCGGGTTGGAAACCTGATGAAATTGATATGCTCATTCCCCACCAAGCCAACTTGAGAATCTCACAATTCGTTCAGAAGAAGTTTGGTTTGCGTGACGATCAGGTGTATAATAACATTCAACGTTATGGAAATACTACTGCTGCTTCAATTCCTATTGCCCTTACAGAGGCCTGGGAAGAAGGAAAAATAAAAGAAGGTAGTAAAGTGGTATTGGCAGCTTTTGGGAGTGGCTTTACCTGGGGAAGTGTTGTAATCAGATGGTAAACTACAAAACCCTCATTTTAGGAGCTTCAACAAATCCAGAACGTTACTCTCATCAGGCTGTAATCCGACTATTTCAAGCTGGAATTGAAACTCTCCCAATGGGAGTAAATCAAGGAAAGATTTTGGAGCTCCCTATTCTTCCTTTTTTTTCTGAGCTAAAAGACATACATACGGTATCAATTTATCTTTCCTCAAAAAATCAATCAGACTATTTCGATTACCTCATTAAATTAAATCCAAAAAGAGTCTTGTTTAATCCAGGTACTGAAAATGAAGCATTCGCTAGTTTGTTGGATGCTCACGGTATTTATTGGGAAAATGCATGCACCCTTGTCCTACTTTCTACGAATCAATATCAGTCCTAAAAAAGTTAACAGTCCGTTTAAGGGTAATAATTCATAGCCCAGTTGGTAACCACCTAAAAAAGAAGCATCTAAAGACCCCAACAGACTCACTAGGAGTAAAACTCCAACCAATATAGGCCAAAGCCATCTTTCCTTTATGGAGTAATTAGTAAAAATGCCAAAGGCAAATAAGCCCAACAATGGTCCATAAGTATATCCTGCTACGGTGAGTAATCCGTCGATTACATTTCGGTCAAGGATGTATTTAAATAAGATGACTACCACTATTAATGAAAGACTCATCCCTACATGAACTCTTTTTCTAAGTCGTTTCTGTCGGCTTTTTTCATACTGTTCTAGGGACAAAAAATCCACACAAAAGGAGGTGGTAAGAGAGGTCAATGCACTATCTGCACTACTGTAGGCTGCTGCTATCAATCCCAATATGAACGTAACCCCAACCGCCACGCCCAGGTTGCCATTGAGTGCAATTTCAGGGAAGAGCAAATCTGTTTTAGGACTCCCTTCAACTACAGGTACAGCAATACCTACATTATTTGCATAGATGTAGAGTAAGGCTCCCAAAAGCATAAACAAGCCCGTTACAATTACCAGAACAAAACTGAAAACAACCATATTTTTTTGTGCGTCTTTTAAAGAACGGCAACTTAAATTTTTTTGCATCATGTCCTGGTCAAGCCCCGTCATACAAATAGTCACAAAGGCACCGCCAATAAAAGATTTTAGAAAATGATTGCGGCTCAAAAAGGAATCAGTCACAAACAGTTTATCGTATTTAGAAAACTCCTCGGATGCGAGGAAATCAAAAAAAGACCAATTGAGTGCTTGATTGATATAAACAATAGAAAGCACTACAGCTAGAATCATTAAACTTGTTTGTAGGGTGTCTGTAAAAACTATGGTTTTTATCCCTCCTTTTTGGGTGTAAACCCAGATTAGGAGTATGGAAAGTACTACGGTAACCTCAAAGGGAACACCCCAGGCATCAAAAATAAATTGTTGCATCACTAAAGCTACTAGGAAAAGGCGAAACGCTGCTCCCAATACACGAGAGACAAAGAAAAAAAAGGCACCTGCATAATGGCTTGTTTTTCCGAAGCGAGAATTTAAG
>Ga0255782_10001021_pt1 | contig 24700 bp, 24 predicted proteins | sample 101ome_26_FD_179980 | JGI IMG/M metagenome (GOLD analysis project Ga0255782, IMG submission 179980) | Coastal salt marsh microbial communities from the Groves Creek Marsh, Skidaway Island, Georgia - 101408AT metaG (version 2) | ecosystem: Environmental > Aquatic > Marine > Intertidal zone >...
TTTCTCCGTCGACTATTGCGGCCGCAAGCGCACCGTTAAAGCAATCACCCGCCGCGACCGTGTCTATCGCATCAACGACAAATGCCGGTAACCACTCTCCCTGGACGCCATCCTCACTATACGCGACTCCCTGTTCACCCATGGTAAGAATGACGGCCTTGAAACCACCCCTTTTCACTAGTGCGATGGCGCCTTGGATCGCGTCTTCTGAGGAGCAAATCTTCTGGTTCAGCAAGCGTTCAGCCTCGTGCTGATTGGGGGTTAGGATATCGACAACGGTAAAGACATGGTCTAGATCGTTTTTCGGCATCGGCGCGGGGTCTAGGATCGTCACACCGCCGGCCTCAGATATTTTCTTCATTACCTCAAGGGTCTCCTCGAGAGGGGTCTCTAACTGACACAGCCCCACCGCTGTTCCATCAAACGTTAGTTCAGAAATCTGCGAAGAGGTCCACGAGAAATTCGCGCCACCGGACACTGTAATTGAGTTGTCACCGTCCTTATCCACGTGGATCAGCGCCATCCCCGTCGGGCTCCCTGAATCACGACGAATATCAGACGTTGCCACACCCAGCGTAGCCAGCTCCGACTCCACAAATGAACCGAAGTGGTCGGCGCCGACCGCACCAATGAATCTAACTGGGGCTTTACTCAAGCGACTCGCCGCCACGGACTGATTGAGGCCCTTACCCCCGGCCCCGATTCGATAATCAGACCCATGTTTAGTCTCACCTAACTTCGGCAAGCTCTCCACGTCTACAGATATATCGACGTTGGCTGAACCGAACACTATGACTGCCACTGTGCGGCTCTCAGTGCCTGAATTTTTCCGCGGTAGTACTCTGTGCCCTCTTCAATTTTTTCGAGAATAGTCTCCAGCGCCCAGTGCTTCTCGAAGATGTCTTCGGGGACGGCCCTCGAGAATGACGACTGGATCGTACCCAGTCGTTGGTGATATGCCTTGGCCAGCTTCGGGTACCCCATCCCCTCGGTCGCCGCGGAAAGGACCAAGAACCGGGCCAGTTCATCTGCAAGCTCTGTATGTATCTCGCCCTCGTCTTGAAGCCATCGATATAGGTCAGGATGAAAGTTATTAAAGACCCCGCAAAAGCCACTAGCCCCAGATTTCATTGCCTCAAATGCGATCGCGGCGTTCGCGTTACTAACCACAAGATTCGAGTTTTTTGTAAGCTCTAATCGACGTCGAACAATCTGCAAGTCGCAGGACACGTCTTTAAGGATCACAAACCTTGGGTCTCGCGCGAAATAAGTGACTTCATCGTCTGATAGTAAACGCCGGTATGGCGCAGGGCACTCGTAGAGACCGAGATGCAAATCGGTTGGCAACTCTTGTTTTAACGTCTCGACAGTTTCGAATAGGTGCTCGGATCCCATATTATCCGGGTCTAAACGGTTCGTGACAAAAACCAGGCAATCGATACCTGTGTTAGCTATTTGGGTCAGCTCAGTGATTTGCTCTTCTAGAGTTACTCCTACATGGCCCGACGCGATAACTGGCACGCGACCATCGACCACATCGACCGTAAAACGCGCGAGCGCTTCACGCTCATCCAGGTCCAGGTAGAGCATTTCCGAGGACTGGCAGACAGCAAATAAAGACTCACTGCCTTGCTTCAAATACCAGTCTGTGAGTCGTTTTTGACTTTCCCAATCGATGCCTCCGTGATCATCGAAAACCGTCAGCATGACCGGGATAATCCCTTTTATAGTGTTAGTCATTTAGACAATTCCTTCTATCTGATTAAGAGCGTCGGCTACACCATCTGAGATACTAGATGATCTCAACCTTTAACGATCTACTGATCCAAGCGGATCCATGCGCCGCCCCTTTCATTTGAGGCAACAGCGGCCTCAATAAATCTGACACCCCTCACTCCGTCAGAGATCAGAGGATGAGCAACTAGATCAGCCGGAATTGTCCGTCTGTCCCGCCTTGCGGCAACAGACACTGAAAACTCGGTGTAAAGATTAGCCCATGCCTCAATAAGACCCTCCGGAAAACCACGCCCAGTCCGCACTAGTCTCTCTACGGAAGGGCTTACACCGTGTCCATTTCCACGTGTAATAATCTGGTCCGGTTTCCCAAAAATATTGAGCTTCAGACGCTCGCAATTCTCCATATCCCACTCGAGGCCACCAAGTTCGCCAAAGATTCTCAAACGCAGACCACCCCGGTTACCCGAGGCCAGACGAGAAGTAATTAAAGTACCCGGTACCTGATTGGTGAATTCGAGGGTCATAAACGCTGTATCCTCAAGCGATTTAGGTGCGCCGCATACATGAAAGTCAGCCTTTAAACGCTCCAGATCTAATCCCGAAACAAATTGGGCAAGATGAATGGCATGGGTTCCTATGTCACCGACACAGCTTGTTGGACCTGATTTTGCCGGATCTAAGCGCCATTTGATGTGCGGACTTTCCTCTATGCCCTCTGGAACCATCCAATCTTGCAAAAATTCAACATGGATCTGGTTTATTTGGCCCAGAGAACCAGACGCAACAATTTCTCTGGCTTGTCTAACCATTGGGTAGCAGGACATTACGTAGCTGACCGCAAATACTAATCCGGAGTCTTGCGCCTGTTGTTCAAGATCAAGCGCTTCAGCCAGGGAATTAGTCAAAGGCTTGTCGCATATTACGTCAATGCCCGTAGCAATAAATGCGGTGGCAACGTCCCGGTGCAGGTGATTAGGAGTCGTAACCATCACTGCATCAATCCCTTCGCTTCTCGACGACTCTATCTCAGCCATTGTTTGAAAATCGCAATAACACCTGTCAGCGTTAATATTGAAATCTCGACCGCGCTCTTTCGATTTTTTTTCGTCCGAAGATAATGCCCCAGCAACGATGTCCCAGCGACCACTCATCGAAGCGGCCAAGGCCTGGGTCTTCGCAATACGTCCACCACCAACAATACCAAGCCGTAATGGTCTCGATAACCTTGGATATTCGTTATCAATACTAATTTTTTTGGGTAGCAGCACTACAGGATTCCTCTGTCAATCTGGAGGTGAGGCACCCTCGGGCAATACCTCTATCGCTAGAAATACGGAGGGCGTAATCGTTTCATATTGATGCCAAGGGTACTCACCGTTTTGAGTGTACATCGGCCGATGAGTGTTACCGGGGGCCATGAGTTCTTCGAAATATAGAGACGAGAGATCCTTCGAGAGGCACTGCTGCATCTTCCCTAGTCCTACAACCTGAGTGTGGACCTCTCTATATCCGGGTACTGGACAAAAGCTATGGTCTCTGTGGAGTCCGACATTCAGTGGTACGGTTGCCGAGTAGTAAAACGTAAATCCCTGCTGACCCACCCATTTCTTTGGAGACATGTAGTGGCCCACATTCCGAAGCCGCTCCTCTTTACGAACTTGATAGGCACTCGGCCAGAACTCACCTACTTGATCACATAATTCTTGTTCCGATAAATCAGGTCGTAAGTTTCTAATCAAGATCGCCTGTTCCACGTTAACGAGATCAGTTCCCATGACATAGTTAGACTGGAATTCATGAAGTTTCTGTTTTTCGATCGTGATCGGATTCGCTGAGAGATTCACAACGATTGCTTTCGAAATCACTGGGAGACTTTGCTCGCCCTTAACTAGCTCGAGCGAGAAAAAAGGCTCACCGATATCTATTTTTGTCATGCTCATTCAGCAAAATCCTCATCCATCGGCATCGGATCTGGCCGCTTAACAGTGCTTGATATCTCTTGAAAACGTTGAGCTCTTGCAGACTCCTCAATAGCAATCAATGCCTCCAAGACATGGAATGCAAGCTTGCCGTCGGCCCTGGGCTCTCTATTTTCAACTCTGGCCTGGGCCAGATCTCTCAAACCCAGACCCCTATAATTCGCATTATATCCATACCTATTTTCCGCAACGAGCCATTGTTCTGGACGATCGATGGGTCTTGGCTGGAACTCCCAGCGGCTGTCTTTACGCCGACGGAACCATACCGGGCCGTCGAAATTGTTCGCGCCATGGACTGGATCCAAATCTGGAATACATATCGACCCCTCGGAGCCATAAATTTCGAGCCGAGGGGTCTCGCTTTCCCAAACATCAAAGCTCATAGTCATGCTACCTATGACCCCGCAATCAAACTCAATTAGAGACAAGGAATGCGTGTCGATCTCGACGTCAATTATTTCCCCATTTCTGGGTCCGTTCTCAATCAGTCGAGTGTTTGTGCTGCGGTTACTCATGCCGCAAACTCTAGTCATGGGACCAAATAAAAATACGAGCACGGTGAGGTAGTAAGGGCCTAAATCCAACAAAGGTCCGCCACCTTCCTTGTAGTAAAAGTCAGGGTTTGGATGATGTCTCTCCACCCCATGCGTCCCAACATGCGCAGTAAATCCCGAAGGCTTACCAATGACGCCCGAATCGATCAGCTTCCTCACAGTCTGCCATCGCCCCCCCATGAAGGTATCGGGAGCATTTCCGATCAGCAATTGACGCTCTGCCGCAAGATCGAGCAGCTGTTGTCCTTTGTTCAGTGACGTCACGAATGGCTTTTCTGAGTAAACATGTTTACCAGCCTCAAGCGCCGCCTTGGAGATATCGAAATGGGCGGCGGGGATTGTTAGGTTTAGAACACATTCAATTTCATCATCAGATAGCAGTTCCTCGGGGCTCAGTACCTGCGGCAGGTTGAATCGCTTCGCCTTGAGTGAAGCCTCTTCTCGGTCAAGACTTGCGCATGCAATAACATCGAGCTCTTCGAACTTCATACAATTGGTTAGATAGATGTCACTAATCCGGCCTGTGCCTATCAGTCCCACCTTCATCAAAGCAACATCCTCACTAGTAGCCAAGTGATCGCGGCGCCCACAGCACGATTTCTGGAAAAAGAATCATTATCACCAAGGCGGAAATAAGAATTCCTAAAAATGGCCAAATTTCGCGAATCATCTCTTTTAGGGGTATCTGACTCACAGCGCTTATCACGAACAAAAGGATCCCATACGGGGGGGTGATCAAGCCGATCATCGAGTTCACAACAATCAGCACTCCGAAGTGGATTAAATCAATACCCAGCGCGTTACATGTCGGAATGAAGAGTGGAACAATGACAAGGATGATGACTGTCGCATCCAGGACGCAACCCAGTAACAGGACCAAAAGGTTGACCAGCAGTAGGAAAGTCAATGGACTGATATCCGTCCCAGACATTACGTCTGAGATCATCATAGGGACGTTTTCCTGGATCACTACGTACATCAAAATCATAGAGGCGCCAATGACTACTCCCACGGCAGCAGCTGACTTCGCACTCTCGACGAAGACCTCGTAGAGCGTCATGAACTTCAATGTTCGGTAGAGGAAGGCCGAGACTAAAAGCGCATAGAACGCCGCGATAGCAGCAGCCTCTGTAGGCGTTGTCACACCCGTGTAGATGCAGGTCAATAAGATCACCGGCATTAGTAACGCAGGCGCAGCGTTTAGCGTGATCCGAGGAAGTTGGATGAGTGGAACAGCTTCTTCCTGCCCAAAGCCTCGCTTGTATGCTATCCAAGCGTTTGTCCCCATAAGCACACCGGCCATGATGAGTCCTGGAACGATGCCACCCAAAAACAATGACGCTATCGATGTGTCCGAGACAAGTGCGTAGAGAACAAGGGGGATCGACGGGGGAATGATGGGCCCTATGGTCGCCGTCGCGGCAGTAATTGCGGCCGCGTAGCCGCGACTGTATTTACCGCTCTTTATCATCATCTCGATAATTAACTTTCCGATTCCCGCGGCATCAGCTACCGCAGAGCCAGACATACCGGAGAAAATTAAACTTGCCACAACATTGACATGACCGAGACCACCCCTGAAGCGACCCACTAAAGCGATACAAAATTTAAGAAGTCGATCCGAGATGGACCCGGCGTTCATAATATTTGCGGATACGATGAAAAGCGGTACAGCGAGCAGAAGAAATCCATCAAAAAGACGCTGCACCATAGTTTCCCCGGCAATGGCTAAGTCTTGCCCTGCTAGTCCCAAATAAACGAGAACCCCGATGATGATCGCGTACGCGACGGGCATACCAATCGCAGCGGTACCGAACAAGGTTAGCAACCCGAGAATCAATTCAAAACTCATATATCGGCCTTGAGTTTGTTGTGATCTTTATGAAATTTTCGATCAAGACCCAGAGCTTGTACTAGCACGAAAATATATCTGACCACTAGCGCGACCATCAGGATAACGTAAGGAGCGAACAGCCACTTGATCGCTATTTTGTCGCCAGTAATGGGAATTCTCAGTGTTTGAATCTTTTTAAGATCCATGAGACGACTTCCAAAGATCGCTTCCCAAACCGGAACAAAAGACCACACCATCGCACTCAAAACTGTGAGTGCTACAACAATTTTACAAATCAAGCTCCATCTGGGAGACATAGCCTGAGTGAAAACGTCAAAGACAACATGATCACGCTCTCGCACGACGAAAGCGCACCCAAGGAAAACCAGCCAGACCCACAAAAGTGAAATCAAATTTACAGTCCAACCGATAGGTTCAACGGAATCGAGCCACAGTGCTACAGAATCAACTGGGATGAAGGTACCTAATTTAGGCGCGTAACGGGCAAAGATTTGTGACAGAAAAGTGATGAAAATCGTAGCTAGAGTTAAGGCTAAAATGAAGTTAACGAAGCGGTTGGACCAATATCTTAATTTAACAATCATCAATCCAACCGCCCCTCAGATAAGGATGCTTAGTTTCCTAAAGCATTGATCTTACCAAGAACACCCTTAGGCCAGCTAGCTGCGGCCTCGCTTCCGACATACTGAGCTTGGACGTGCTCTCGGAACGCCTTTAGATCCGGGGTATAGATCTCTACGCCCTGACTACGAATAAAGTCAGCCAGGTTATTCTCCTTGTCTAGTTGCTTCAAACGACCCCACGCAGCAGCAGCGTCAGCAGCTCGTTGTACCGCCATTTGTTGGTCAGCAGTTAACCCATCCCACGTTTTCTTTGAGAATGCGATGTAGTTCAGATCGACAAGGTGTGACGTCAAGGCGATCTGCTTAGTCACCTCATAGAACTTCTTATCTACGACGGTTGGTAACGGATTGTCCTGCCCATCGACAGCACCTGAAGCGAGGGCCGTGTAGACTTCATTAAACGCAAGTGGGGTCGGCGACGCGCCAAGCGCTTTACCGAGGAATTGCCACGCGTCTGTGCCAGGCATGCGAAGGTTGACACCAGCCAAATCTGCAGGGGTCATCACGTTCTTCTCTGAGCGAGGGAAACGGAGATTCACGTGTCTCCGACCAAGATACATCACCGACAGGAGCTTGACCCCCAATTCGTCCTCAACCGTTTTCTTAAACGGATTCATCAGTGGGTCATTAAAAACGCGAACCTGATGCGCAGCATCTTGATGTACGTAGCCTGTCGCAAAAATCGAGAACTCAGGGAAAAACTGAGCCAGTTCCTGTGCAGAAGCAATCGACATTGTTAGATTTCCGCGGCTGATAGCCTCCAGCTCCGTACCCTGAGCAAACAATGATCCGCTGTAGCCCGCCTTAAAGTTTGCAAAGTTAGCGACCATTGGTGCGAAGACTTCCCGCATCGCGACCGATCTCATATCGGTCTCCGTACCCGATGTTGCGAGCGTAAATGTCATCGACGGAACATTATTCGCGGCATGAGAGCCAAATGAAGCAGCCATCAGAACTCCGGCTGTAGCCAGCGCCGCCCCTACCTTATGGATTTTCATTTTTCTTAACATTTGTATCCTCCTCGGATAATTTTGGCACATCCATTGTGCGCCGGTTTCACAGTTCTTTATTGACTGCTATTTATTACCTCAGCCAGCGACAACTCATCAGACACCTCAGTCGTCTCACGGTTGACATCTAACTGAACTAATTCATGGGAGACCGCCGCACGCTGAATAGCGTCGATAACCTCCAAGCTTTTAGTTCCCTCCGCACCTGAAACCAACGGTGGTTCCATTCCTAAAATCACTCTACGGAAGTGAATGATCTGATTAATCAGCGGATCTGAGTTAACGATTTTCTCAGGCTCGGATCGCATCGGGTTCCACCAATCGAGAGCGCCCTCGTGTCTCCAAACCTTTAAGTCTGGAACAGTGATTGAAGCCTCACTTCCCCCGATGAAGTAAGTGCTCTGCCCAGTTGATGGATACGCTGGATTCTCATCCGACGTAAACTCCCAACTCCAAGGCGATACTATGCTGTCAGATACAGAAACGGTCCCAATCGCTCCACTGGCGAATCGCAAAATCGCAGACGCCAGGTCCTCGTTTTCATAGCCCCGCTTCGCGCTTGCAAACTGCGCCTGAACGGCCACTACCTCGCCACAGAAGTACCTCATCAGATCGACGTCATGTACCAGATTGACGGACACAGGACCCGCCCCCTTTTGTTTACGCCACGGCGCATTGTTAAAGTAGTAATCTGGTTTGTAGAACCAACAAATCGTATTGATCGCGCGCACATCGCCGATTTCACCTGATCTAATGAGGCCGTGAGCCCGTTGATTGATCGGATTAAACCGGCGGTGGTGTCCGACCAGTAATTCGACGTTCGCTTGAGCCGCTTCTCTGGTTAATGCCTGCGCCGCGGCCAGATCATCAGATATTGGTTTCTCGATGAGTGCCGGAACACCTGCCTCAACACATTGTCTTGCGTGCAAGATGTGCAGTGTCGTTGGAGAGGCGATAATCACCCCGTCGGGTTTGAAATTCTCGAACATCTGAGTGATATCAGCAAAAATAGCGACCGACGGGTCAACAGCCGCCCGGGAGGCACTGCACTCTGGCTCGACGATCGCAGCAAGCTCGACAGACGGGGCGACCTCGATGGCCTCTGCGTGGCGCTGCCCGATGAGACCGAATCCTACTATCGCAAGCTTCGTCAGTTGACCCGAATCTTTTTGCATCATCTCTAATAAAAAGCTTCATTTTTCTTATATGACAGAAAAATAACATCATGTGATTTTGAAATCATCATATATTTTTCCGGGTTTCTTGAATTTGATATATCCTCTGATTGGTGAGAAAAATATCAATCTTTGAGGAAGGTCGTTACCCGTGAATACTAATGAGCTCGAATTCCTTGGTGGCCTGCGAAGTACTACAGTCACTCAATCGACTTACGATCGTATTAAACTGGACATTGTCTCTGGGAAGCTATCGCCAAAACTGAAACTCACCCTTCCGTTAATGAAGAATCAATATTCCGCCAGCGTATCCACCCTCCGAGAAACGCTTAATCGGCTCGCCAGCGATGGGTTTGTGACAGCCTCCCCACAGAGAGGATTCTTCGTTACCCCTGTCTCCAAACAAGACTTGATTGAGATCGGAGGGCTCCGAGCGCTTCTCGAGTGTCACGCAATCAAAGAATCGATACAGAACGGAGATCCCGACTGGGAAGGCAGGCTTGTGGCTGCCTACCACAAACTAAGAATTGAAGAGACCAAGATGTTGTCAGGTAACGATTCCGATAAGATATTATGGAAACAACGTGACTGGGAATTCCACCTCGCCACAATCAGTGCCTGCAACTCACGGAATCTGCTCTCTTTACACGCCATAGTATTCGCAAAGTATCTCAGGTATCAGTTCCTGGTCTTGACCAACAGAGGAGAGGCCGCTGCGTTGGAACACAAGCAATTATGCGACGCAGCCCTGGACAGGGACTCACAAAAAGCAGAAACAATCCTAACCCAACACATTACCGGTGGACTTAATCATGCGCTTGACGCAATGTGGCCTCATTCGCAGTTAGCTGCAGAGTCATAACATGCGCTATTCAATCGCCACCGTCTGCCTTTCAGGGACACTCGAAACCAAGATAACGGCTATCTCAAAGGCCGGGTTTGGCTTCATCGAGATCTTCGAGAATGATCTAGTCATCAGCAAAAATTCGCCAGAAACAATCGCAGCAATGATTAACGACGCTGGGTTAGAAACAATTGTCTATCAACCGTTCCGTGACTTTGAGGGCCTAACAGGGAAACTCAGGACCAAAGCGTTTGATCGGGCTGAACGGAAGTTTGATTTGATGACAAGGCTTGGTACCGACCTGCTGATGGTGTGCTCCAGCGTCCACCCTGCGGCAACACCAGGGATATCCCAAGTCGCCGACGATTTGCATGAACTCGGTGAGCGGGCCGCTCAACGAAACATGCGGGTCGCTTATGAGGCTCTCGGTTGGTCGCACGTTGTTTCAGACTACAGAGATTCGTGGGAGGCGGTAAGAAGAGCCAACCATCCCGCGCTGGGACTTTGCCTCGATACCTTCCACATCTATAGCAGGCAGACCGAGATAGATAGCGTCGCAAACATACCAGGCGAGAAGATCTTTCTTGTGCAGATAGCCGACGCTCCGAAGCTCAGTATGGATCCACTATCGTGGTCGCGACACCACCGTTGTTTCCCGAGTCAGGGTCAACTTGAACTCGATAAGTTTATGGATCAACTCAGGCGAACCGGCTATGAAGGGGCTCTTTCGCTTGAGATTTTTAACGATCAGTTCAGGGCCGGTAACGCAGACAGCGTGGCGTTAGATGGTCACCGCTCACTGATCTACCTCAACCGTTCCCCTGACAAAAAACCGAGCCCACAACCAAACGAACTAGAATACTCAAAGGAGCCAACTGGTGTGGAGTTCATTGAGTTTGCTGTTGGCGACGCAGAGTATCCAAAGCTCTCAGCAATTCTTAGAGGACTTGGCTTCTCTTTCACAGCAACTCACAAAGCCAAACATGTAGAGCGATGGACGCAGGGAGACGTCAATCTGGTTTTCAACCGAGAAGACGGATCGTTCGCAAACCGATACTACAATCTCCATGGGTTATCGGTCTGCGCCTACGGGCTATCAGTGGACAAACCTGGCAACATGGTTACGAGGGCGAATCAATTAAGCTACCCCGTGTTCTATGGGGATCCCAACACGGACACCCATGGGCTCCCTGCAATTATGAGCCCCGAAGGTGCTCAGCTTTATTTCGTTGACCCCAATGAGCAGAGCCCACACTGGGATCGAGAGTTTGTTGGTAATGCTGAGGCAACGCAGAACTCATGGATTGAGACGATCGATCACATCGCGGTGACTATGGATCACGAGCAGTCCCTCCAGGCTACTTTGCTACATAAGGCCCTGTTTAACCTGAACCCAACATCGCCCTTGAACGTTCTTGATCCCTCTGGGCTCGTGCGGTCACAGGTCTTCGAGAGCACGGATAAAAACGTGGCGTTCACGATCAACAGCTCCGGCGCCAGACGCACGGTCGCGTCGAAGACGCTCGAGAAGTATGCCGGCTCTGGCGTGAACCATATCGCGTTCAGAACCGAGAACATCTTTGAGATTGCAGAGCGTATGCAGCACCTCTCTATAGAAATCATGGACGTGACAGACAACTACTACGACGATATCTCTTCTCGATTTGATTTAGCGATCTGGGATATAGAACGCTTAAAACGACTCCACATCTTGTATGACGAAGATGAATTTGGCTCATTCTTTCAGATATTTACGAAACTTATCTATGGAAGATTCTGTTTCGAGATCGTGCAGCGGAATGGCTACCGCGGTTATGGGTTCCCGAACGCCCAGCTCCGGCTGACAATGCAGGCGGCCGACATAGATAAACAGCATGTTTGAAGTGATGGGCGTCGTGGCGCCAATTTTTCTTCTGATATCGCTTGGTTTCCTCTCGATCCGGCTTGGATGGCTTTCAACTGAGGACTATTCGTCGCTTACATCGTTCGTTATGAAGATTTCCTTTCCTTGCCTACTTCTCACCAAACTCAGTGCTATCGACCTTACCCAACATTTTCGTACGGATATCCTTTTGATTTTTGGGATTTGCTCGATCTGTCTGGCCGTCGGATCAATTCAATTTTTCCGTCGGATTCTTGGTCGTGAAGACACTCTGGCTACTCTCCAGGGCGGCATTGGAGTATCTCTGAGTAATAATGGTTTCATTGGCTACCCAGTACTATTTATGGCTTTTGCAAGCCCGCCGATGACGACATACGCAACCGTTCTACTGGTCGAGAACCTCATCATGCTTCCACTGATCATTTTTCTGCTCAATCGCGCATCACCCTCGCGACAGGCTGCTATAAGCCAGAACAAAGTTGTGGTCATTAGCCAGCTTGTAGTGAATCCAATACTTATAGCTGTAATAGCCGGCATGCTCATTAGCGTAATGCAAATAAACATACCTGGACATGTCACCCTAGCGCTTTCCCTGTTGGGAACAGCTGCTGCACCGTTAGCGCTCTTCACTATAGGGATGGCGCTAGTTAAGATACCGTCGATTAAGGAGACAACCGATATTGCCTGGACGAGCCTGGGAAAACTGGTTCTCCATCCTGCCCTTGTTGCGATCAGCTGTTTTTTATTCGTTGATAATTTCTATGACCCCGATATCTACGCCGTCATCCTTCTCGCAAGTTCACCGATGGCATCCCTGTATCCTGTTTTTGGGGCCAGCTATGGAGCCCCCAATCTGACTGCCAGCACCTTGACTACCACTACATTTCTCTCCCTGTTTACGATCAGTTGCTGGATCGCATTTCTGAGAATTTAGTCATATTTTTTTTAGCCGCCAAAAACGACAAGGTACGCTCCCAGAGCAGTAAACGCCGACAAAAATATTTTCTTAAATTGCTCCTCGCTAAGAGTAGAGCGAACCCGCAGACCGACCCACACACCTAGCGCGACCGGGACACACATAATTACAGATAAAGCTGATAGTTCCTGAGTTGCACGGTCAAACCACCAGAGAGATCCACCCATCGCAAGCGTTGAGGTGAGAAACAAAATACCCATCGCGCAGAGAAGGTCATCTTTTGTTAGCTTAAGCGCTCGCAGATACATCACACCGGGCACCGACATCGATCCCGTCATACCAGTTAAAACAGAATTCAGTAGCCCGAGAGCTAGCCCAATTGCATAGTTATTCGTTGCTTGCATCACGGGATTAAAACCTCTCAATGACGCGACACTATAAACAAGAATTGACAACCCCAGTAGGCGTTCAAAGGGGAATGCTGGGACGGCAACGACCATCCAGAGCCCTAAAGGGATCAAAACAACGGCACCAAATAAAAACGCCCACGTTTTCTTCAACACAGAGACCACAGACCCAGCGCTCAGTATTTGGGCAATGTTAGTAAAAACAGTGGGCACCAATATCAGCATCATTGCTGTCGGTATGTCTGAAATAATTGCACCTAGGCCGATCCCGATGGTAGGTAAACCAAAGCCCACAATGCCTTTGACCAAACCCGCCAAAATAAAAATCAGGCAAATCTGTACAATAAAACCGGAAAGACCTATCTCCATTTCTAGAGTAGTTCGCGCTTTGCAAGGTCACACATCAACTCATGCAATCCGAGACTCCATGGCTCAAGAGTGGGGCAACGTTCAATACCATGAGTCAGTGAGCCAATCGATGGAATTGTGATAGTTACCCGGTCCCCTTCCAAGTGTGTGAATCCCTGACCCTGAACAGAACGATCCCAAATTGGCGCTACTGGCGAACCGGTAAAGGCGAAAACGCCATCGGGATAATCGTGCTGGTCAAACAACGCATCGACCAGCGCTGACAAGCCTCGTGTTAGGCCACTAAGTGATGCAGTTTCTGACACATGGAAGCCATCATTGCCTTCGACCTCGAGCGTAATCGACTCGTTGGCTAGTGACTGCAGATTGAAGCTGTCATCAAATATTCGAATCCAGGGCCCGAGGATACAACTTCCACGATTATCCTTTGCACGACCAAGCAATAATGTCGAGCGGCCTTCAACGTCACGTAAATTCACGTCATTACCAATCGTCGCTCCCACAGATTGCCCATTGGCGTCACAAACCAAAACCAATTCAGATTCCGGATTATTCCATTGGGACTCGAATAGCAGCCCTGCAATCGATTGATGACCTAAGGCAGCCATTGGCGGGCATTTGGTGAAGATCTCGGGGTCTCGACCTAAACCGACCTCTAAATAGGGAGACCAGTGACCGGATTGGATTAAGGATTCACGGAGCCTGAGCGCTTCTGCGCTTCCCGGAACCATCGACTGAACTGTGGCCTTTAATTCAGTGTTCAAACTCGCTCGCACCGTATCAGCCTCTGATTCGTCACCCACAGCCATTTCCTCAACCAAGCGCTCGAGAAGACTGGCGACGAATGTCACACCAAATGCTTTGATTGGTTGCAGGTCACTGGGGGCAAGCCATTTTTCGATTTGCCTAATAGCCAAAGGAGACGCTTTTGAATCACGAATCAGCTGGAGTGGCACAGAACCGGTTAACCAATGTGCGATAGTTGGGCACGTCGCCGTGACATCCCACCAAGTCCCGTTCTGGCAATAAGCGATCGATGGCCCAGCCGGAAGTTCAATTCGTGCAATGAGTTCACCCGCTGGAGTCCACATGATTAATCCACCACAAAAACCGTCAGCATGATGGCTAAATAACCACTCGCAATAATCATAGAGCCGACGATAAACCAATGCAGAAAACGTACGATCAGATGTTTCATGATCCCCCTTATGAACTTGAAAGACGGCTGAAGACCCTCAACTACTAGTCAGAACTCAGCGTTGCCTAGCCAGACTATAAGGATCTTCATGCAATTCTCCAAAGAATCTCTATTTACTGAAGCGCGTTCTCATAAACAATTCGATGGAAAGGCCTTGTCTGACGATGATCTCCAGGCGATCTACGAGCTCAGCAAGTTTGCACCAACAGCGAACAACTCGTGCCCACTGAGAATCGTGTTCGTCAATACGATTGAGTCGATGCAGCGGCTCGCATCCTGTGCTCTCGACTTCAATCAGGACAAAACTAAAACCGCGGGATCCGCCGCCATTCTGGCCTATGATCTCGATTTCCATCACGAATTTGCGTACTTGGCGCCGCATATGAAACAGCCAACTGCACATGCAAGTTGGCCAATCGACCGAATCGAACGCTATGCGATCGCTAACGCGAACCTTCAGGCCGGCTTTTTCATCGTCGCTGCACGAGCGCTTGGGTTCGACTGTGGACCGATGGGGGGCTTTGATGTCAACGCGGTTGAATCAAAATTTTTCAACGGAACGCGTTGGAAGTTTAACTGCGTGGTGTTATTGGGCCGAGGTGATCATTCCGCGCTTCACCCAAGGGCGCCTCGCTTAGCCTTCGAACAGGCTTGCCGAATCATTTAGACGTTTGAAATCGTTGCACGACCGTCTCAAACGATTCCGTCGATAGAAAGCCGAGGCGACTGGCGCGCGCTGATTCAAAATGACTCGGCCATCCCGCGACAATAGCCTCGATGACTGGGTCGCGATGGTAGGTAAGCAAATCAAGCGCCTGAGGGCCAGCAGTTGCCTCAAGGGCGTCGCGCATCTCCTGAATCGCGATCCGGATACCTGGGAGGTTGAGTCCCAAAGGACTTCCCCAATCCGAGTCACTGATACCCATCACACGTATTAGGCCGCCCACTGCCTGTTCAGGGCTATTCAGCGCGACCTCTGTTTCAAGCGGTACAGGCACGTTCGATAACAAACCAGATAACGGTTCTCGAATCATTCCTGAAAGAAACCCGCTCGCGGCCTGGTTTGGTTTCCCGGGCCTGACCGATACGGTCATCAGCCGGAGGGTCCGTATCGAGATCTGATCCCGTCTCGCGAGATCAGCATAAAGTGTCTCGAGCATCAATTTTTGCGAGCCGTAACTATTTTGTGGATTCGGTCTCACTTCGTCTGTAATCAGTCTCGGCAGAGGGAAATCGTCTGTGCCGCCAAAAATCGCCAGGGAACTCGAGAAGATAAGCAGTGGACGATGGGCGGCGCCAGCAAGCGTCTTACCGAGCGCGATTCCGGTCTCTAGGTTCGTTTTTAAGCCGAGATCAAGATCCTGCTCACATTCCCCACTGACCGCGCTAGCCAGATGAAATACAACATCGCTGGACTGAAACGTCGCTGCTTGGTTCTCTAGCAAAGCCAGCAGATCACCTTGAATCACATCAACCCCTTCGTCTCTCATCCACTCAGGCACAAACCGGTCAACCACGGAGACTGATGAAAGGTCACGCTCAATTCCGTTAATCATCATGCGTTTCGCCGACATCAACGAACGGACAACATGTTGCCCTAAAAAACCGCCGCCCCCGGTTACAAGAACTCTGGCCACATGACACTCCTTTTCATTATGATGTTGATCTGATCTTGGCTAAGAATTAACCACAGCAACCCAGAAGATCAATACAATTATGAGGAGTCTTAATGCAAACGTTGGTCATTGGTCTCGGGTCAATGGGATTTGGAGCCGCAGTGTCATGCGTACGCGCTGGGATCGACACGGCCGGCTTTGATGTCAACCCAGAGGCGTTGGAACGCTTCCAGGCTAGCGGCGGCAAGCCCATCGAGTCGCTGGCCGTATGCAAGGACATTGACTGCGTCCTAGTCTTCGTGGTCAATGCAAGCCAAGCTGAGTCCGTACTGTTTGATTCTGGGCTGCAGTCCGGTCTCACACCCAACGCACTGATTATTAATTGCGTAACGCTTGCACCGTCCAAGGCGGTCGAGATAGCGAATAAGGTCGGCATCATGGGTTTCCGCTACATCGACGCACCTGTGAGTGGTGGCGCCGCGAAGGCCCTCGATGGTCGCATGTCGATCATGGCCTCAGGAACACCGCTCGCTATGACCGATGCAAAGCCCATATTTGACGCGATCTCAGAGCATGTGTTCGAGCTCGGTGACGAACCCGGACAGGGTTCACAGATGAAACTAATTAACCAGCTTCTCGCAGGGGTTCATATCGCGGCAACAGCTGAAGCGATGAACCTAGCGGCCTCATTGGATATGGATTTGCACCAGGTGATCGATATTATCAGCAAATGCGCAGGTTCTTCTTGGATGTTTGAAAATCGCGCGCCTCACATCGCGGATGGTGATTACTCTCCACTTTCTAGCGTTAATATCTTTGTCAAAGATCTTGGTATCGTGACAAACGAAGCCGTCGAAAACGGTGTGGTTACCCCGCTATCAGACGCGGCGCTCGCGTTGTACCGGACGGCATCGGAGTCGGGTCTCGGGGGCGAGGACGACAGCGCTGTCGTCAAGGTCCTAGCGCAGCAGTCAAAGGTCACGCTTCCGGGCTCAGATACATGAAGCTCGGGTGCGTTGCTGATGATTACACCGGGGCCACAGATCTCGCAGGTCTCTTGCGGCGCAGTGGTGCGTCGGTCAAGTTGCATTTCGGACTACCTAACGTGCCATGTGATCGTAGTACCGATATCGAAATCATTGCCCTGAAATGTCGAACCGAGCCGGTCGATAAAGCGGTTCAAGATTGCTCTGAGGCAGCGCGATGGCTTCTCGCTGGAGGCGCCGAACGTCTCTACTGGAAGTATTGTTCAACCTTCGATTCAACACCAGAAGGTAATATTGGACCGGTTGCTGAGGCGCTGATGGCGATCACGGGTCAGACGCGGGCGCTGTACTGTCCCGGCTTTCCAGAAAACGGTCGATCGGTATTCATGGGCCACCTGTTTGTCGGGGACCAACTCCTGAACGAATCCAGCATGAAGGATCATCCACTTACGCCAATGAGAGACGCCAATCTCGCACGCGTACTAGCGCCACAAGTGAAAGATTCTGTGGGCATCTGGAGTCGTGTCGCTCAGAAGAGTGGCGACGGCATGCCTGACGCCACCCACATCATAGGAGACGCGGTCGAGTTTGCCGATCTTGAGTTCCTGATCACGAACACACCCCCCGATGTGTTGCTCACCGGTGGCAGCGCGCTCGCGATGCCGTTACCTCGGCTCCTTAATGTCGGTTCATCCCATTCAAATCCTGACCCTCGACCTGGTCCTCGAGCGCTGGTGCTGAGCGGTAGCTGCTCTCAGATGACTCAGCAACAAGTCGCTCACTACATTGAAACTAATCCGAGTTACCAGTTGCATCCAGAGACCCTCAACGAGGCGACGATCCAAGACTGCATCCAGTGGCTCCGGTCGACCGAGCAAAACGACACGCCTCTGGTTTACGCGACAGCGAGTCCAGACGCCGTCAAGGCCGCCCAGACAGTGCTGGGAGTTGCTGAGGCTGGCGCCGTCGTGGAACGGGCGATGGCATTAATCGCACGGGCGGCATATGAGATAGGTGTCAGACGTTTTGTTGTAGCGGGTGGTGAGACCTCGGGGGCCGTCACACAGTCACTAGGAGTATCTGAGGTCATCATCGGTCGAGAGATATGCCCAGGAGTACCTTGGGTCTTCAATCGATCTGGTAAAGAAGTCATAGGACTCGCACTGAAAAGCGGAAACTTCGGATCACCATCATTTTTTAGTGACGCGCTGTCGCTTATCGGGGACTGATCATGGATTTACGTGAACAGCTTTGCGAGTTCGGCCGCAGCCTCTACAACCGTGGACTGACCCATGGGAGTACCGGGAATTTATCGGCGCGGCTACCCGACGGTAATCTCCTGGTCACCCCGACTGGGTGTTCTCTTGGACACATAACGCCAGAGAATCTGAGCGTAGTCACACCAAGAGGGGAATTAGTCTCAGGTCCTCAGCCAACCAAGGAGGCCCCGCTTCATCAGGCGCTCTATTCAACCCGTGGAGACAAAGCTGGCGCAGTTGTTCATCTCCATAGTTGCTACGCCACGGCACTTTCTCTGCTGCCGACCGACAACGAAAGCGACTGGTTACCACACCTGACACCCTACGGTATCATGCAACTTGGTCAAGTCAGACTCCTTCCCTACTTTATGCCCGGGAGCCCTGAAATCGGATCCGCTATTAAAGGTCTGGCAGGGAAACACTCTGCCATCATGCTCGCAAACCATGGTCCAGTTGTGTCAGCAAAAACATTGGAGGCTGCGGTTTACGCTTCAGAAGAACTCGAGGCCGCATCGAAGCTTGCGTATCTGACACGTGCCCTTGAGCCAAATGTCCTTACTTCTGAGCAGGTCAACGACCTAGTTATCAAATACAACGTGGAGTGGGACTGATGCCATCATTTTCTGCCAATCTAGGATTTCTGTGGCCGAACTCCTCGTTAGCCGACGCGATCCTTGCGGCACACCGTTGCGGTTTCGTTGCGGTCGAGTGCCACTTTCCTTACGACGAGCCTGTTGATGAAGTCTGCCAAGCATTAGAGGCTACAGGCCTCCCAATGCTCGGACTTAACACGATTCGCGGCCCTTTGAACGCTGGACTAGCAGCCTTACCCGACCAAGTCTCTGCCGCTCGACGGGCGATTGATCAAGCGTTTGAATACGGAGCCCAGATTGGCGCAAGAAACGTCCACGTGATGGCTGGGGCCACCTCTGGGCAAGAGGCGACATCAACGTACCTCGACAATCTTCGATACGCCTCAGATGTCGCCGAAAAACATAACATGTCGCTCTTAATTGAGCCTCTTAACCCCTTTGATATGCCTGGATATTTCCTAAGAGACACGGTCCATGCCTGTGAGTTACTGGAGACCCTAAGTCTCAATAACGTGAAGTTAATGTTCGATGTTTATCACGTTGGGCGAACCGAGGGTCAAGTAATCGATCGGTTCAGTTCCTGCCTACCCCTGATTGGTCATGTGCAGTTTGCGTCGGTTCCAGACCGCGGACCACCAGGCCATGGAGAGATTGAATTAGACTCGATCTTCGATGCGATTGATCACAGCGGCTGGTCTCAACCACTTGGCGCAGAGTACAAGATAAGCGGATCAACCGAAGACACCCTTGGCTGGATGCGGCCCTACATATAAAACGAGAGACAACAATGAAGATAGCTATCCTTGACGATTATTTTTCTAGGGCCCAGTCCTACGCAGACTGGAAATCATCTGACGAACTAAGTTTCACATTTTTCGACTCGCACATCTCCGACACTCGCGAACTCATCGAGATGCTAATGCCATTTGACGCGGTCGGGTTGATGCGCGAACGGACACCGTTTCCCAAGGAGATTATTGATGCTCTCACTAATCTTAAGCTGATAGTGACCTCAGGTAAGCAGAACGCCGCTATTGACCTGGATGCTGCGAACGCGAGAGGTTTAACGGTCTGCGGAACCTCATCGCCCGGACACGCGACCGCGGAACTCGCTTTTATGCTGATTATGATGCAGTGTCGACGGGCCATGCCGCTCATCAATGGATTAAAACTAGACAACGTGTGGCAACCAGTAATGGGCCAAGATCTTAGAGGGAAAACATTGGGGATAGTCGGCCTGGGTCGGCTCGGTAGTCAGGTGGCAAAGCTGGGACAAGCGATTGGGATGGAGGTTATTGCGTGGAGCAGCAATCTAGACCCTGTACAAGCGAGAGCTATCGATGTTACCGCTGTCTCTAAGTCTGAGTTGTTTACTCGCTCCGACTTTGTGAGTATCCACTACAAATTGTCCGACAGGAGCCGGGGGCTAATCGGAGAGGAGGAGCTAAAACTGTTGGGGCCAGAGGGTCATATCGTTAACACCTCAAGGGCGGAAATTATCGATCAGGCTGCGCTTCTTCGGTGCCTTAATGACGATTCTCTTGGCGGGCTGGCTACGGATGTCTACACAGAAGAGCCAGCAGATAATCAAAACGAGCTTGTGAACCACCCCAAGGTACTAGCCACACCTCACGTTGGTTATTGTACCGAGGAGACTTTCACTATTTTCTACCAAGAGATGCTAGCCGCATTCGAGGCGTTTAAAAAAGGTCAGCCGATAAATAAGATCAACTGACCAATTTGAGATGGGATCTCCGAATGAGGGTCCCATCTCGTTTATCAGACACGTCTAACACGAATCACTCCGTTCAGATTCGAAATCGCGTCCACGAGCTCGTCTGTGACTGGCTGATCGATATCCATGATGTTGTAAGCAATTTCCTGACGGCTCTGGTTTACTAGGTCAACCACGTTAGCCCCGGTGGCAGATATCTGACTCAAGACTGTGCTCAGCACATTGGGGACGTTAGAGTTTGAGAACGTTAAACGGAACTCAGAGCCCCGGGCCATCGAGGTGTCGGGAAAGTTTACCGAGTTCTTGATGTTCCCGTTCTCCAGGAAATCTATGAGCTGATCGGCTGCCATGACTGCACAGTTATCCTCTGCCTCACCGGTGCTCGCACCAATGTGCGGCATTGCAAGCACCCTGGGATGACCGATTAACTCGGGAGTCGGAAAGTCTGTAACGTAACTACCCATCTTCCCAGCATCCAGTGCAGTAATTATGTCGCCAGCGTTCACGATCTCCTTCCGGGCAAAGTTAAGGAGCTTCACCCCAGGCTTCATGCGCGAAATCGATTCCGAGTTTATCATTCCTTTAGTTGCATCAATCGCCGGGACGTGAAGCGTGATGTAGTCAGATTCTTTAAGTAACGCGTCAAGGCTCGACATCTTTTCGACTCGGCTCGATAAACGCCACGCCGCCTCGACTGAAATAGCCGGGTCATAACCAACGACACGCATACCTAAATCAAGGGCCATGTTCGCCACCAGCGAACCGATCGCACCCAAGCCCACGATACCGAGCGTCTTTCCGTAGATCTCAGTACCTGCGAAGCGTTTTTTCTCTGACTCTAGTCGCGGGTCAAGCTCTTCACTCAACTGATTACCCAGTCCGTCGACAAACTTGAGGCCACCGAAAATATCCCTGGACGACATCATCAATCCCGCGCAGATCAGTTCCTTGACAGCATTCGCGTTAGCGCCAGGAGTATTAAAAACAACAACACCTTTCCCGGTGAGTTCCGAGGTAGGGATATTATTTGTCCCCGCGCCAGCCCTTGCCACCGCAACAACGGTTGAAGGCAGCTCCTCTGTCGTCAGCTTGTAGCTTCTCAACAAGACGCCTGATGGATTCGTACTCTCTGACGAAACTGCATACCTGGTACCATCGAATCTAGCCAACCCCGTTGGCGATATTGCGTTGTATGTGCGTATGCCAAACATTTGTTATCCCTTACTAACGACAGCCGCGTAGGCCCATTCCAGCCACTCGACCAATAACTCGATATCTTCTTTCTCGATCGTGGCTCCACACCAGACTCTCAAACCCGGAGGAGCGTCTCTGTACGCACCGATATCGAAGGCAACGCTTTCCGCTTCGAGACGCTTCACAATCTCTTTAACCTGCTCCGGATTCGCGTCCACAGAGAGACATACGCTCGTGTTGGACACCGTGGCTGGATCTTGGGCTAAGAAGCTCAGCCATGGAGTTTTGTCGACGAATTCCTCGACTATCGCGAGATTCGCTTCGGAACGAGCGATGGCAGCAGATAGACCGCCAATGGAATCGATCCAAGCTAAAGCGTCCAAGTAATCGGCGACGCATAGCATGCTGGGGGTATTGATCGTCTCGCCCCGAAAGATGCCGTCGATCAACTTGCCCTTCTTTGTGAGCTTGAAAATCTTGGGTAACGGCCAAGACGGTGTGTAGGACTCCAATCGCTCCACAGCGCGGGGGCTTAAGATAATCATCCCATGAGCGCCTTCACCGCCCAGTACCTTCTGCCAACTAAAGGTCGTGACATCTAGCTTCGACCATGGCATCTCCATCGCGAAGACAGCAGAGGTCGCATCACACAACGTTAACCCCTGACGATCATCCGGGATCCAGTCACCGTTCGGTACCTTGACACCCGAGGTTGTCCCATTCCAGGTGAACACGATGTCATTCTCGCCATTTGCCACCGACAGGTCGGGGAGCAGCCCGTAGTCTGCCTCGTATCTATTCACGTTCTGCAGTTTAAGATCGTTGACGATGTCGTTGAGCCAGCCTTTTCCGAAAGACTCCCAACAGAAGACATCGATGTCTCGCGCACCGAGCATCGTCCACATCGCCATCTCAAATGCACCCGTATCAGACGCAGGTACCACCCCAACGAGGTAATCGTCTGGTAAGCCCAACAGGCGCTTGGTTTCATCACATACCGAACGCAACGCAGACTTACCCACGGCGGATCGATGAGATCGCCCGAGTGTTTCTGCATCGAGTGACTCAAGCTGGTATCCGGGCCGCTTTGAGCAGGGCCCGGAAGAGAAGTTTGGGTTATTTGGCTTTACGGAAGGAAATTCCACGATAATCACAAGTCATCCAGTCAAAAATAAAAACAGAAGGCGCGGGAGGATAAGCTACTCAGCGAAAACGTCAACTAGGCATCATGCCCTCTCAGTTGAGCCTCTCTGATCAGCGCAGCCATGCGGAAGAAACCGTGCACCATCTTACTAAAGGGAATAGAAATAAAGAGGCACACAATACCTGCCAAGTGCAGTATTAGCATGGAACTAGACAGCTCTGTGCCTCCTAGCCAATACAGCAACAAGCCAGTCGTCGATACAAACCACAGCAAAGTAATAAACCCGTAGTCACTACCACGACGACCCGAAGCCTCTAATTCAACGTTGGCCTTCGTTTTCAGGTAAACCAACTTTGAGGTACCAAGTGTTAATAGTAGGCCTCCGCTTACCCCAAGCAGTTTGGGTAGCGAGAGAAACGGGTATGGGGCTACGAGCCCTAACCCGTAGTGCATCACGGTCGCTACAGATGTCGCAGCGAAGCATAAAAGAAACCCATACATTGTCGCCTGGTGGGCCCAGCGGCGCGCCTGGCTGTAACGGTCTTCTTTCTCGTAATTACAGCCCTGTCCTGCTCCACCATCTAGGTTTTTCAGTGTCGCGGCGGATCTCAGCGACTCGCACAGTTGGTTCCAGGTAATGAATTCACCATTTACGGTCCTCCAGTATCTAGAAAGTCCAACGAACAAAATCAGCAGGGGTAACAAAAATAGAGGAGAAAAAATCAGAACCAACGATTCGTGCGAGATGAGATCATAGAATGTGGCCGATGATGCCCAAGGAATTTCAGCGATCAGCCAAAATAAAGCGGCAACCACCAGAACAGCTATCAGAGCAACGAGTGGACTGCTCTGAAAAAGTTTTGACGCGCCTGGAAACGGTACATGAGACTCCCAAGACTCAACCCGAACAGTGGCTAGAGCGCGAGGAAGGTTCAGATCGAACTCGTGAGGATCGGTAAACTGGCAGCTGTGGTAACAGGCCTGGCAGTTGTGGCAGAGATTTGACATATGGACCACCGTCTCGGTGTCGAATGCCCTGTACCGTGTCATCGCCTTAAAGGCCACACAGAATCCCTCGCAGTATCGACATGCGTTACACACCGCAAGCTGTCGCTTGGCTTCATCAAGCGCTGGCTTTTGCATATGCGCCGGCCCCCTCTCCTGCTATACGTCCAAAAACGGTCCCAATGGTCATCCCAAAGCCCGCGAGATAGCCTTCGCCCAAAATACTACCGGCCATAATCTCTCCCGCTGCCCAAACATTTTTGCTTGGCACACCACCAAAACTCACCTTCGCATCATGACCAACACGGAAACCCAGATAGGTAAAGGTCACACCTGGTCTCAACTCATAACCGTAGAAAGGTGGAGTATCAATGGGCCGCGCCCAGTTAGTTTTTTGGGGAGTCAGACCGCTTGTCCTCAACCCATCGAGCTCAGTGAAGAAAAAGTCACCGTCCTGGCAAGCTGCATTGAAGTCTTGCACGGTCGCTAAGAATTCATCTTCAGGAAGACCCAAATGTTGAGCCATATCATCCAAGCTTTCGGTAACGGTCGCTGAAAAGACGGTCGGCATAAACAAATCTTTGGATTTACTATCAATGATCGCGTAAGCCACCTGGTT
>Ga0255782_10001039_pt1 | contig 24469 bp, 20 predicted proteins | sample 101ome_26_FD_179980 | JGI IMG/M metagenome (GOLD analysis project Ga0255782, IMG submission 179980) | Coastal salt marsh microbial communities from the Groves Creek Marsh, Skidaway Island, Georgia - 101408AT metaG (version 2) | ecosystem: Environmental > Aquatic > Marine > Intertidal zone >...
TTCAGACATTGCAGCCACATTAAGCGGTTCAATTGGAATGCTTCCCTCTGCCTCTTTAAATAGCTCCTCTCAAGGCATGTATGAACCATGTCATGGCAGCGCACCTGATATTGCTGGTCAAGATATTGCAAATCCAATTGCTATGATTGCTTCTCTCGCAATGGCTTTTGAATACTCGCTTGAAAGAGTTGATCTTGCTAGAAGAATTGAATCAGCAATAAAAACTTTTATAAGCAAAGGTTATAGAACAAAAGATATATCCACCTCAAATGAATTCATGAAAACAAAAGAAGTTGCTCCATCTATAATTAGCATTTTAAAGGATGAGCATGAATAAAGAAGTATCTCTTGCTTTGGTCGGCGCATCTGGTGTTGTTGGGACAAAAATCATCCAATTACTTGAAAAAAGAGCATTTCCTCTAGACAAATTTATACCTCTTGGTAATTCGACCGTAGGATCATCAATTCAATTTAATAATCAAAAATATCAAGTTGAATCATTACAAAACTTTAGCCCTGAAAAAGGACAATTTATTATATTTTCTGCTGGCTCAGGTGTTGCAGAGAAATATGCAAGAAACTTTGTTGCGCAAGGAAGCTTTGTAATTGATTTATCCTCTAATTTTAGATATGAGGATGATGTTCCTTTGATCATTCCAGAAATTAATGGAGAAATTCTAAAGAGTCTCTCAAAACCATCTCTTATAGCTAACCCAAATTGTTCTACAGCTCAGTTACTAATGGCTCTAAAACCAATCCATGATCAAGTAAAAATCAAGTTTTTAAATATAGCTACATATCAAGCAGTATCAGGAACTGGAAAGGCTGCATTAGAGGAGCTCCATAATCAAACATATTTCACTGATTCAGCAACTCAATCACCTGTATATCCAAAACAAATAGCTTTTAATGTTATTCCGCAGTGTGATATTTTTTTAGAAAATAATTTTACCAAAGAAGAGATGAAGCTAGTTTGGGAAACTCACAAAATTCTTGATCCAAACATTCAAGTTCAAGCAACCTGTGTAAGAGTTCCAGTATTTAATGGGCATTCGGAAGCTGTCTTTTTCAAGGTCGATGAGGAAATATCCCGAGAGGGAATTATGGAAATCCTAGAAAATTCACCAGGAATAAAAGTAATTGATGACCCGCAAGAAGGCTTATATCCAACCCCTGTTGAAAATGCTTCGGATACAGAGGACGTTTATGTTGGACGAATTCGTTCGCAGAAGCTCGATGGTGAATCATGGATTTCAATGTGGATAGTGGCTGATAATGTTTATGGCAAAGGGGCGGCTTTGAATGCAGTTCAAATATGTGAAGAACTTCTTGGTATCAACTCATAGAAATGAAAAAGCTTATTCTTTTTATAGCTCTTTTTAGTCATAGCCTTTATGCAAGCATAGTCATTGGAAGTCCTAATGTAGAAATTAATTCAGAAGGATTATATTTAGTCCAAGTTAAGATCAGCTCAACAACTAATTTAGCTGAAGATGATATCTCTATCACAAACTTTAAATCAAATGATGACTTATCTGATTTTAACTTTGAGTTCAAAATTTTTGAGAATCTTCAAGATTATAAGCGTCTAACCTTAGCCTTACCCAGCACCCATTTAGAAGACTATATTTCTTTTCGGCTAAATATCAAAAACGAATTAAAAAAAGATATTTTTATATTTCTTCCGCAGAATGCTCTAGTTCCCAGAGCAAAATCTCAAGTTTCTTTTAAATTGCCATCAAAAAAAATTTATGGCGAGCCAAAAAGATATGATTTAGAAAAAATATTATCCGAAGAGTCCAATTACGAAGATCCTGAGCCCCTTGAATCTAATGCTTTCTCTCTTGCAAAGCCGGCTAATGATATTACTGAGGCTGAAGATCCCAAGAGTATTCCAAGTGATGAAGTGGAAACTATTTGGAGTGTTTCGAAATCTGTCAGTCAGAATTATGACGCTTCAATTTATCAAATTATGTGGGGTTTTTATCTTGAAAACCCGAACGCATTCATCGATGAGGATATTAATAGGGTAAGAGGGGATATTGATCTTGCTTTACCCTCGCAAGAATTGGTTGCCTCAACTTCAGCAATTTCTGCCAAAGAATCTATTGCTTTCATGGATGCACGAAATAGTCAGCTCAAAAGATCTGCAATTAAACCAATTTTAAAATTAACTGCTCCAGTGGAAATTTTTACTGATACAGAAGCGATGAAAGATTCCATAAATAGCTCAACTTCTGAGTCACAACTGGATTTAGTCAAAGAGGTTGATAATTCCCAGTTAAATGCTTCAGAGATTGTTGAAAAGAATACTTCATTCATTGAGTTAAAATCACAATCTGATTTTTCTATAAACGCAAATACTTCTAAAAATTCTCAGGCTTTTGATCTGCGGGATCTATTTTGGGTTGGTGTTTTGTCTTTGTTGTTAGGTTTCGCAATAGCTTACATGCTTATTCGATCAAGCAAGAGACCTACATTTACAAAAGCTGCTGTAGAAGATGATTTACAAGATGAGAGTAACACTTTCCAAACTAACTTGAGCATATCCAATGATATTGAAACTCAAGAATTAGATTTGGTTAGAACTTATATAGAGATGGATGACTGGGAGAGCGCAACAAAAATTTTAGATAAGCTAATAGCAAATTCAACAAATGATCTTATAGTTTCAGAGGCTTGCTCCCTTTTAAAAGAAAAGAAATAAATTGTGAGATTTGTAGGTATTTGTCAATACGATGGTTCTAATTACTCTGGATTTCAATCTCAAAAAAATGCATCCTCCATTCAAGATCAGATTGAATCAGCTATTTCTTCTATTGGAACGCTTGATGGGCGAATTAATTATGCTGGTAGAACAGATGCCGGAGTTCATGCCACAGGTCAGATTTTCGATTTCTCATCAAACGATAACAGAGAAATAATTCAATGGCTTAAAGGTCTAAATTCGCTGCTGCCAAATGATATTTCAGTTTCCTCTATTCAAAAAGTACCAGATGAATTCCATTCAAGATTTGATGCTATTAATAGGACTTATTCCTACATTATTTATACTGGCAAGACTCAACCAATTTTTTTAAGAGATTATGTTTATTGGGAAAAAAATGAAATTGATCTCAAAATTATGAAAGCTGAGGCTGCACATTTAATTGGGACGCACAACTTTAATTCATTTAGGGGATCAAAATGCACCGCAAAAAACCCAGTTCGCACAATCCATAGTATTGATATTGAAATAAAGGATCATTTTATAATTATCAGCATATGCGCAAATGCTTACTTGTATAATATGGTTAGAATTATTATTGGCACTTTGCTAGATATGTCCAAGGGTTCTGGAAAAGATATGAAGACTATTTTAAATGCTCAAGATCGAAAGATTGCAGGCAAGACAGCTCAAGCTCAAGGCCTTTTTTTTACTGGTGCTGATTATAAAAAAATCAATTTAAGTCTAAATAATGATGCAGCCAATCCTTTGAGTTTCTTTATTAGCCCAAGGCAATGAAATTAAAAATTTGCGGGATAAACGATATAGATATATTGCAATATGCTTGCGATATGGGTGTTGATTTTGTTGGCTTCATATTGGCAAATGATAGCCCAAGAAAAATCTCCGATCATCTGTTAACTTCTTTAGAAAATTTTAATTTTAAGAATACATCGCCGGTTTTTGTCTTTGTAAATCCATCAGTTGAAGAAGTAAGAAAAATTACAACTAAAATTGAAAATTCTATTTTGCAATTTCATGGAGATGAAGAAGATGCTTTCTGCCAGCAATTCAATCAACCATTTTGGAAAACCATCAGAGTAAAAAATTCTCAATCTCTTAAGGCTGTCAATGATTTTCCATCGGCTGATGCGATGCTGCTAGAAACATTTTCAGATAGTTCGTATGGAGGAACTGGCAAAGTTTTTGATTGGGACTTGCTAAATAATATCTCGCTTGAGCAGGGGTATGTGCTTGCTGGCGGAATAAACTCTGAGAATATCAAAAAAGCTGTCTCTATGAATCCTTGGTGTATTGATGTTAACTCTGGGGTAGAATCATCACTCGCACTTAAAGATAAAATTCTAATAGCTGAGATTATAAAAAAATTTAAAAATGGATAATTTAACTGATTTACCAAATTCTGATGGCTTTTTTGGAGAGTATGGAGGGAAGTTTGTTCCTGAAACACTTATGCATGCTTTAAAAGAGCTAGATGAGACCTATTCAAAGCTTAAAAATAGCTCGAAATTTATTGAAGAAATTGATCAAGATTTAATTCAATTTGTGGGAAGACCTTCCCCTTTGTATTTCGCAAAAAGATTAACAGAGCATTATTCTGGACCGCAAATATGGCTAAAAAGAGAGGATCTAAATCATACTGGCGCGCACAAGATAAATAATACTGTGGGGCAAATACTACTTGCAAAGGCAATGGGCAAGAAAAGGATTATTGCTGAAACAGGTGCAGGGCAGCATGGAGTTGCTACAGCAACTGTTGCAGCAAGACTGGGTCTTGAGTGCCATATTTATATGGGAGCTGCAGATGTAGAAAGGCAATCTCTGAATGTTTATAGAATCAAGCTATTAGGAGCAAAAGTTCATGCAGTAGATTCTGGAACTGCAACCCTAAAAGATGCATTAAATGAAGCTATGAGAGATTGGGTGACTAATATCGAGGATACCTATTATATTATTGGCAGTGTTACCGGGCCCCACCCGTATCCAATGATAGTTAGAGATTTTAATGCCATTGTCGGAAGAGAATTAAGAACGCAGTCTATTGATCAATTTAATCAATATCCAGATGCAATTGTTGCATGTGTCGGTGGTGGATCAAATGCAATGGGGATTTTTTATCCTTTTCTTGAAGAGCTTAATGTTGAACTAATTGGTGTCGAGGCTGCTGGCAGTGGTTTGATGAGTGGGAAGCATGCAGCTCCCTTGAATGATGGAGAGCCAGGTATTTTGCATGGAGCAAAGAGTTATCTTATGCAAGATCAAAATGGTCAAGTCATTGATACGCACTCTATTTCAGCTGGCTTAGATTATCCTGGAGTTGGGCCGGAACATTCAAATTTAAAAGATTCTGGAAGAGCGAATTATATTGCCGTTGAAGATGATGAAGTTTTAGACGCTTTTCATTTAGTCACAAAGCTTGAGGGGATTATGCCCGCTTTGGAAACTGCACATGCGTTTGCTGCATTAGAACATATTGCAAAGAGCTATGAATCGAATCACCACATAGTAATAAACGTCTCTGGAAGAGGTGATAAAGACATTAATACAGTTGCTACCATGGATGGAATATCTCTTGACTAGATTAGATGAGAAGATTCTCTCTTTAAATAAAGCATCTAAAAAAGCTCTGGTTGCATATCTAGTTGCTGGAGATCCTGACTTAGACTCGACGCTAGAACTGATGCATGGGTTTGTTAATGCGGGGGTAGATATTCTTGAGATTGGCGTTCCTTTTACAGATCCTATTGCAGAGGGCCCAATCATTCAGGCTGCTCATGATAGAGCTTTAAAAAATAACACATCCTTAATAAAAATCTTTGAGCTTATTGAAAAATTCAGAGAAAAAAATACTGATACCCCAATCATTTTAATGGGCTATATGAATACCTTTCTAGCCAACGCAAAAGCTTTAAAAGAATCTCATCACTCTGGAACCGATGCAGTATTGATTGTTGATCTTCCAGGAGAGACTGAACTTGAAGATCTAGGAATTGCAAATAAAAATCTTGCTTCTATATCATTAATAGCTCCAACCACCAGTACAGATAGAATTTCTAAAATATGTAATAGCAGTTCTGGCTTTATATATTACGTTACGCTTAGGGGTGTAACAGGATCTTCCCATCTAGATATAAATGAGGCGAAGAACAATATAGAGTTTATTAGGTCTCAAACCATACTTCCGGTTTTTGCTGGTTTTGGAATCAAAACTCCTGATGATGCTTTTAATTTAAGTAAAATTTCAGATGGAATTGTTATTGGGTCCAGCCTGGTTCAGATGATACATAACCAATCTAACCAAAAAGAATATAAAAATATATATAATTATCTTCATGAAATGTCTGAAGCAATAAACAGATGAATTGGCTTACTAGATTAATTCCATCAATTGGTTCAAATCGTGATTCAGAATCATCCAAGAGCAAGGTACCCGGTGGCCTTTGGAATAACTGCCCAGCATGTGACGCAATCTTGTATCAACCTGAGCTAGAAAAATCGCTTTTTGTTTGCCCAAAATGCGATCATCATCTTCGTATTGGTGCGAGAGCTAGAATGTCTATTTTCTTTGATGGTGGGAGTTTTCAGGAGCTTGCAACCAAAATTACCACTAAAGATATTCTTAAATTTAAAGATACAAAATCATATAGCCAGCGCATTAAGGATGCTGTCTCTGGCACAGGAGAAGAAGAGGCGATTGTCATTGGCAAAGGTAAACTTGATGGAGCTGAAATAGTTGTCGCAGCCTTTGAGTTTCGTTACATGGGTGGATCTATGGGTGGCGCAGTTGGAACAAAATTTGTTCAAGGAGTTGATGCGGCCATAGCAAGTAAAACTCCATTAATATGCTTTTCAACAAGCGGAGGAGCCAGGATGCAAGAGTCAATGATCTCTTTAATGCAAATGGCAAAAACATCAGCAGCTTTAGAAAAACTTAAAGAAGCAAAATTACCATACATCTCAATAATGATTGATCCTATTTATGGTGGAGTCTCAGCCAGTATTGCTATGCTGGGTGATATCAATATAGCTGAACCAAAGGCATTGGTTGGATTTGCTGGGAGAAGGGTTATTGAGCAAACAGTGAGAGTAGATCTTCCTGACGATTTTCAAAAATCAGAATTTTTATTAGAGCATGGTGCAATTGATATGATCGTTCACAGAAAAGACTTGAGAGCAAAGGTATCCAGCATTTTATCTAAGCTATATCCTACCCAATGAATACTAACCGTATATTTGGAATTTTTATTGCTGTAACTATATTAATTTGGGTTCTTATTTTTGCTCTTTCTCCGCAGCCCAAGTATCAACAAACTAAGAATATCAGCATTCCTGAACTTCCAGAGCCATTAGTAGATCAGGACAAGCTAAAAAAAATAGAATTTAAAGAGGTCGAGAATGATTTTCTTAAAATAGATACAACAGACACACTTCCCTCTGCAAAAAAGCTAGTCGATAAAATAGATTTTAATTTATATGTTTATAAGATAGGAGCTTTTGGATCTTCAAAGACTATTTCTAATGTAGTTAAAGCACTTAATGATGCAGGTTTTCCAGCGTTTACCGAGCAAAACAAATCAAATAAAAATCTTACCAATGTTTTGGTTGGACCCTTTGCTAGTAAAAAAGATATTGAGGAAAACAAAAAAATCCTTAATCAAATTGCCGGGATAGAAGTCGGTGAGGTTATGGCTTGGAATCCATAGCCTTATCTTATTTTGATTATCTTGTAATTGGGATAGTTATGCTGTCTGGTTTGATAGCATTTTTTCGAGGTTTTATCCAAGAAACTTTATCCCTCTTGCTGTGGATCACAGCGTTTGCAGCAGCAATACTTCTAAATGCTTACCTAGATCCTTATTTTATAGATTACATAGTTAACCCTGAAGCTAGAAGAATTCTTACAATCATTACTGTCTTTGTTGGAATTATCTTTTTAGGAGGGCTGTTAATCAAATTGCTTCGCGGCTTAGTGCACTGGTCTGGCATGGGAGGCTTAGACAGACTTTTGGGTGTGTTATTTGGATTTATAAGAGGCATGCTGCTCATTGTGGTAATTTATCTTGTTCTTCCAAATGATATTAAGCAATCAAGCTTTATCATAAATTCCCAAAGCTCACCTTATTTAAAAAAATATGCTCCAATGGCTGAAAAATTTTTTAAAAGTATGATCTCAGATAAAAATTCAGTTATGCTAAAGGCTGATATCAGCACAATTTACGAGACAACATAATGTGTGGAATAGTTGGCATATATTCTGAAACTCATGTAGCTAGTTCAATCTACGATTCCCTATTAATGCTTCAACACAGAGGCCAAGATGCAGCTGGCATGGTTGTTTGTGACGAAACCGGAAGACTGAATAGTCGTAAATCTATGGGGTATGTCCGCGATGCCTTTCAGCAGCGACACATGAATAAATTGCTTGGAAATTACGGTATTGGCCACGTCCGATATCCAACTGCTGGTGGTGCTGGCAAAGAATTTGCCCAACCCATGTATGTTAATTCTCCATATGGGATTAGTCTTGCGCATAATGGAAATTTAACGAATTCTAAAGCTCTGGCTCGTGAATTATTCCATGCAGAAATGCGTCATCTCAATACTGATTCAGATTCTGAAGTATTGCTAAATATTTTTGCCCATGAGCTTGGAAAGCAAAGAGCTATTCTCCCCTCGAAAAAGCATTTTTTTAGAGCTGTTAGAAAAACTCATATTAGATGCCAAGGAGCCTATGCTGTTGTTGCTTTGATTACAGGTTTTGGATTACTTGCATTTAGAGATCCGCGAGGCATTCGCCCATTAGTTATTGGAGTCAAAGATGGCCCAACAAAAAAAGAATACATTGTTGCTTCTGAAAATGCTTCTTTCTCTGCTTTAGGCTTTAAAACATTAAGAGATGTATATCCTGGGGAGGCTGTTTTTATAGATGTTGAAGGAAATTTATATAGTGATCAGTGCTCTGACAATGTAGAGCCAACTCCTTGTATATTTGAATATGTTTATTTGGCTAGACCAGACTCTACTCTTGATGAGATTTCTGTTTACAAGGCTAGAATGAGAATGGGGCAAAAGCTAGCTAAAAAAATTCTAAAACTTAACCCCAATCATGATATCGATGTAGTAATTCCTATCCCCGATAGCTCTACAACAGCAGCATTGCAGCTTGCAGCAGCATTAAAACTTCCTTACAGGCAAGGCTTTGTTAAAAATAGATATGTTGGCAGAACTTTTATTATGCCCAATCAAGAAGAACGAAAAAAATCAGTTCGACGAAAATTAAATATATTAGATCTTGAGTTTAAAGGAAAAAATGTGTTGCTAGTTGATGATTCAATAGTCAGAGGCACAACCAGTAAGAGAATTATTGAAATGGCTAAAGAGGCTGGTGCTAATAAAGTGTACTTCTCTTCTGCAGCCCCACCAGTGAAATTTCAAAATCTTTATGGGATTGATATGGCAGCAACGAATGAGTTAATTGCATCAGGAAGGACCGATGAAGAGGTCGCAAAAGAAATTGGAGCTGATTGGCTTATCTATCAAGATCTGGATGATTTAATTGCTTCTACTCAAGAAGGCAATCCAATGATTAAAAATTTTGAAATGTCGATTTTTGATGGAAATTACCCAACCTCAATAAGTGCAGATTATCTTGAAGACCTTGAATCATCTCGAGGCGATGACCAGAAGGTCGCTAGAGAAAAATCTAATTAAGCACTTACAATGTTCACTGCAGGAATATCAGCTGAGTTTGCGCTATCTACATATTGATCTATCTCATTGAAATTTAAATATCTATAGATCTCGTCAGCAAACGGATTAATTTCTTGCATGTATTTTAAGTATTCTTCCGGGGAAGGAAGTCTACCCAGTACAGAGGCAATTGCAGCGAGTTCCGCTGAAGCTAAAAATACATCAGCTCCATCACCCAGTCTATTTGGAAAGTTTCTAGTAGAAGTTGAAACCACTGTAGAGTTTGCTAGCACTCGGGCTTGATTACCCATACAAAGGGAGCACCCAGGTATTTCTGTTCTTGCACCAGATGTCCCAAAGACATTATAAATCCCTTCTTCCATTAGCTGTTTTTCATCCATCTTGGTCGGTGGAACTACCCATAACCTAGCTTTTGTCCCATTATATTTTTTAAGCAAATGACCCGCTGCTCTAAAGTGACCAATGTTTGTCATGCATGATCCAATAAAAACCTCGTCAATATTGGTCTCTGCGACTGCTGATAAAGGTTTAATGTCATCCGGATCATTTGGGCATGCAAGAAGAGGTTCTTTGATTTCATTGAGATCAATTTCAATGATCTCGGCATATTCAGCATTCTCGTCAGGTTCAAGTAATTCTGGATTTGCAATCCATTCTTCCATTGCTTGAGCTCTTCTTTCCAAGGTTTTAGCATCACCATAACCACTTCCAATCATCCATCTCAGCATCACGATATTTGATTTTAGATACTCTATGATTGGCTCTTTATTTAATCGAACTGTACATCCTGAGGCAGATCTTTCAGCAGATGCATCAGACAGTTCAAATGCTTGCTCAACCTTCAGGTCTGGCAAACCCTCTATTTCAAGGCAGCGACCAGAAAATATATTTTTCTTGCCTTCCTTGGCTACAGTTAAAAGACCTTTTTGAATTGCGGCATAAGGGATAGCATTCACTAAATCTCTGAGTGTTATTCCCGGTTGCATTTCTCCTTTAAATCTTACAAGCACAGATTCAGGCATATCCAGGGGCATCACTCCTAATGCAGCAGCAAAAGCTACCAACCCTGATCCAGCTGGAAAACTAATGCCTAATGGAAAGCGAGTATGACTATCTCCGCCAGTTCCTACTCCATCCGGAAGCAGCATTCTATTCAACCAAGAATGAATAATCCCGTCTCCTGGCTTTAGTGATACTCCTCCTCGGTTCATAATAAAGTCTGGCAATGTATGTTGTGTATCGATATCTACTGGTTTGGGGTATGCAGCAGTATGACAAAACGATTGCATCACTAGATCAGCTGAAAATCCCAAACAAGCCAATTCTTTTAATTCATCTCTGGTCATTGGCCCGGTGGTATCTTGCGATCCCACTGTTGTCATTCTTGGTTCGCAATATGTCCCAGGTCTTATTCCTGTTACTCCACATGCCTTACCAACCATCTTTTGAGCCAATGTGAAGCCTTTGTTTGAAGAATCTTCAGCATCAGGCCTAGTAAAGATATCTGTTGGTTCTAGACCCAGTGCTTCTCTTGTCTTATCTGTTAATTGCCTTCCGATAATTAATGGGATCCGACCGTTTGCTCGAACCTCATCTAGAAGGACAGGTGTTTTGAGTTCAAACGTAGACAACACTTCTCCACTAGCTGCATCTAAAATTTTTCCATTAAATGGCTCAAAGATAATCTCTTGACCCATGTTTAATTTGGAGACATCGCACTCCACAGGGAATGCACCCGAATCTTCTAATGTATTGAAGAAGATAGGTGCAATCTTTCCACCAAAACAAAATCCACCTTCTTTTTTATTAGGAATACATGGAATTTCATCACCCATATGCCAAAGCACCGAGTTTGTTGCTGATTTTCTTGATGAGCCAGTTCCCACTACATCACCAACAAAAACCAATGGATTACCTTTTTTCTTTAACTCTTCTATTGTTTCAAGAGGTTTGTCTAAGCCTTCTCTAGGCATTTTAAACATTGCCAATGCATGCAAAGGAATATCTGGTCTAGACCATGCATCTGTTGCAGGAGATAAGTCATCTGTATTTATTTCACCAGGTACTTTGTAAACAGTTAATTTTATCTGTTTTGCAATTTCTTGTTTTTCTTTAAACCAAGCTCCTTCAGCCCATGCATCTATAACAGTTTTTGCATTTTTATTAGTTTTGGAAAGAGCTAGGACTTCATTAAAAGCATCAAAGATTAACAAAGTCGTGCTTAATGAAGCAGCAGCCGCTTCACCCAGATCATCATCTCCTAAACATTTTATTAAAGGTTGAATGTTGTATCCACCAAGCATTGTTCCCAAAATCATCACTGCCTCTTTTTTAGAGACGTAAGGACTGCTTGTTTCACCTGTTGTGATGTCCGCTAAGAATCCGGCTTTTACATAAGCTGCTTGATCTACTCCTGCGGGTATTCTTTCTTTTAAAAGTTCCAGCAAAAATTCTGACTCTTCATGTTCTGATTTAAGTAATTCAACTAAATCTGATGTTTGTTGAGCCGAAAGAGGTAGAGGTGGTATCCCTTGTTCTTTCCTTTCTTCACAATGTTTTTTGTAATCTTGAAGCATAATTTTCTCCCTGGGTCGTCATTTTACTGTGGTATCCCTAAATCCCCAAGCCTATTCTTTATTTCCTTGTATTTCTTAAGATTAAATAATGTATTATCCAGTCTATGAAGAAAAACAAAGCCTCGACACCATGTCTAGGAATATGCTCTACAACTTATGGTGATAATGTATGCAAGGGTTGCAAGCGTTTTGTTCATGAAGTTATTAATTGGAACAAGTTCACTGTTCCAGAAAAAGAGCTGGTTAATTTAAGGCTTGAAGGTTTTAAGTTAACCGTTTTAAAAGATCGTTTCTCTGTTACTAATGCTGAGCTATTAGCAACTCGGCTAAATGATCAAGGGATCAACTTTAATGATGCGATGGACCCAATGACTTGGATCTTTGATCTTCTTCGAGCTGCTGGTTCACAAGAATTAGATTTGCATCAATTTGGAATTGCTTGTCATGTAAATATGAATCTCGCTCAGCTTAAAGAGCAAATTTACTCAGAGTTTTTGGAGCTTTCTGAAGCTCATTATGACAGGTACTTTTTTACTTAGTCGTTGGTAATTCCCACCAGTTTGTTGTGTATTTGGGTGATACCATATCTTTTTGTACAGGCGATAACCTTGCAGGATACTGTGATGCATAGTAGATCTGTGTTTGAGTGTCATTGAGCGCATCTATAGTCTGCATTAAATTTGTATCTTGTTTTAAGTGCTGCTGATCTGTTGCTTCAAATAGAGATTTCTGAAGGAAGGTTGAATGTGAAAAATGACTTAGCAATATTCCTGCTTTTGCATATGGATAACCTTTCCTAAAGATTGTATTCAGTATTGTATTTGCGCCCATTAAAATACTTCTTGTATCATCTACCGGGCAAGGGAGCTGAAAGCTATCAAATCCACGATATTGCAGTTGCTGATTAAATCTACTGGTTGAAATGAATACTGACACTTGAGAGCATTTTTGTTTTTCCTGTCTCAGCTTCTCTCCTGCCCGCACTGCAAAATTGCTAATTAGTGGTTTCAGCGCGCTTAAGTTTTCAATTCTGCCTCTAAAACTTCGACTTACAACAATTTGTTTTTTTGGATCGCAATGATCCTCTATTTGAATGCATGATTCCCCCCTTAATTCTCTAACTGTACGCTCTAAAACAACGCTAAATTTTTTTCTAACAAGCCTAATATCCATTTGCATTAATTCATAGGCTGAATATATGCCCAATTGATTAAGTTGTCTGGAGAGGTTGTGACCAATACCCCAAATCTCTTTAATAGGTAAGGTTTTAAGAATACGGGCTATATCTTTTTGGTCACTTAGGCAGCAAACTCCCATGCCACCACTTGTATTTTTTGCAACATGGCTTGCAACCTTGGTAAGAGTTTTTGTTGGCGCAATTCCAATTCGTACAGGAATACCAACCCATTGTCGTATAGTGTTGCGACAGTAAACACCAAACTCATGTGCGTGATTTGTATTTTGTATATGCTGCAGATCTAAAAATGCTTCATCAATGCTGTAAACCTCAATCTTCTTGACCATTCCCTCAAGAATATTCATAACTCTCTTGGATAGATCGCCATACAGGGCAAAGTTAGATGAAAATACTTTACCCCCTTGCGCTAAATAAGATTTTTTTACTTTGAACCAAGGGATACCCATTTTTATACCCATAGCTTTGGCTTCTTTGCTTCTGGCAATAACACAGCCATCATTATTAGACAGCACTACGACAGGCACCTGTTTTAAATCTGGTCGAAAGACCCTTTCGCATGAGGCATAGAAATTATCACAATCAACTAATGCTAAAAGCCTCATTCAAATTTATTAATGGCCGCAGTGACTGTGCCCATAATATCTAGATCTTGGCCATGCTGAATATAGATTGGTTTGTATTTTGAATTCTCTGGCAGCAAGCATAATCGAGGTTTAAGTTGCAATCGTTTGCATACGAAATCACCGTCTATTGAGGCAACTACAATGCTACCGTGCTTTGGTTTAAGGCTTCGATCAACTATTAAGATGGCTTGATCTGCAATATTTGCATCTAGCATTGAATCTCCGGATACTCTTACCAAGAAAGTGGCCGCTCCATTCTTAATAAGGTACTGATTTAGATCAATGGGGCTTTCTAGATAATCATTTGCAGGGCTTGGAAAGCCTACGGATACTGGTTCTACAAAAAATTTTGTAAAAGTGGCAGGCAGATCATTTGCCGATATTGAACCGAGGTAATTAATAGTCATGGGATTTAAAATACTGTATATTTATACAGTATTATTTACTAACAAACAATAGCTTTAAAGGATAAATTCTTTTAATTCTTGCTGCTGTTCATCAAGCATTAGGCACCAACCAGTTTCATGCCAGTCCCCTAAAACAATCCGTGTGCCGGTATTGGTTTTATGAGTCTTTGGTCTATGAGTATGGCCATGAATGAGCAAATCTATATGATGCTCTTCAAAAAAACCTTCAATGGCAGCTTGTGTAACATCCATAATAGACACTTCCTTGCTGCTATTATTTTTTTGGCTGGCATCGCGCATGTTTGATGCAATGCTTAGACGTTCATTTAAAGGTTTTTGTAGGAATTCCTTTTGCCATTTTGGCGATCTAACTTCTTTTTTAAATTCAATGTATTCAAGGTCTTCAGTACAAAAATCATCCCCATGCGAGAGAGCAATTTTTAAATCAAAGAAATTCAGAAAGAACGGATCTGGAAGTAGGGTAAGGTTAGATTGATCTGCAAAGCTTTCTCCGCATAAGAAATCTCTATTACCATGAATAAAAAATATTTCTAGTCCATTGCGAGTAGCATGATTTATTTGTCGCATTACCATAGTCGCAAGCTTGGAGTCATCATCATCCCCAACCCATACTTCAAAAAGATCACCTAATATATAGAGATGAGATAATTCTTGCGCAGCAGTTTGTAAAAATTTAAAAAAGCCCTCCGTTACAGAGGGCGTATTTTTGGATAAATGAAGATCAGATATAAATCCTAACTTCATTCACTCACTGTCACTGAATGAATGATTGTTGGTTCAAGAGGAGCATCAGCATAACCGCCAACAGTAGAGGTTGTACTCAGAGCAATTTGATCTACAACATCCATTCCATCAATAACAGAGCCAAAGACCGCATAGCCCCAGCCTTGAGAAGTTTCAGCTGTGTGGTTTAAAAAATCATTATCTTTATGGTTTATAAAAAATTGACCAGTAGCAGAATGAGGATCCATGGTTCTGGCCATTGCGATAGTGCCGCGATCATTCTTCAGGCCATTATTAGCCTCATTTTGAATTGGATCTGTGTTTGTTGGTTTGGGAGTCATATCTTCATTTAGACCACCACCTTGCACCATAAAACCTTCAATAATTCTGTGAAAAATTGTGCCTGCATAATAACCATCCTCGGCTAATTTTAAAAAGTTCGCCACGGTTATAGGCGCGTTATCAGCATCAAGCTCTAAGTGGATTTCTCCGGCTGAAGTGGAAATAGTAACAAGTGACATCTGATCCTCCTCTGGATAATATTCAGTCTGATCTTTTTGATCAATGGGTGATAGGAAGAAGATTAAAGCAACAGCGGTTACAATTATTATTAAGACAGTAATTTGTATTTTTGACATTAATAAAACCTACATTCCAGTTAAGTTCTCTATAATAAGTGATTCATATATCAAATAACAGATGACAATTAAATTTTATAATTCCTTAACCAATCAGAAGGAAGATTTTGTACCCATACGCGAGGGCGAGGTTGGGATGTATGTTTGTGGGATGACGGTCTATGATAACTGTCACTTAGGGCATGCAAGGGCGATGATGGCTTTTGATATTCTTGCACGCTACCTTCGATATCAAGGCTACAAGTTAAATTTTACTCGCAACATCACCGATATAGATGACAAGATTATTGATAGAGCTAATGAGAATCAAGAAACAATAGACGATCTAACAGAAAGAACGATTGCTAGTATGCATGAAGATTTTTTAAAGCTTGGCTTAGACCTTCCAACAAATGAGCCTCGCGCAACTGATCATATTGAAGGCATGATCAATATGATTAGTAAGCTTATTGAAAAAGGTCATGCCTATCATTCTGAGGGTGGTGATGTTTTTTTCGCAGTGCGAACATTTCCAGAATATGGAAAATTATCGAATAAAAATATTGATGATTTAAATCCAGGTTCTAGAGTTGAAGAGGATGGATCTAAAAAAGACCCATTAGATTTTGTTCTTTGGAAAAGTGCCAAGCAGAATGAGCCATCATGGGATTCTCCTTGGGGCTTAGGAAGACCAGGCTGGCATATCGAATGCTCAGTTATGTCACTAGAAAATTTGGGCAAACATTTTGATATTCATGGTGGAGGTCCAGACCTACTATTTCCCCATCATGAGAATGAGATAGCGCAGTCTGAATGTGCTTCTGAGCATAAATTTGCAAACTATTGGATGCATTCAGGATTGCTAAAAATTAATGGTGAAAAGATGTCAAAGTCTTTGGGTAATTTTGCAATGTTAAAAGACCTATTTACTTCCTATCATCCAGAAGTCATTCGATATTATTTAATCTCTAGCCACTATAGAAGCTCTCTAAATTTTGACAGCGAATCTCTTGATCAAGCGCGGTCAGCTTTAACAAGGCTTTATCAGGCTGTATCGCTTGCACCATCAAAAGAGTCAGATTTCCATGATGATAGTGTTAAGGAATTTGTAGACTCAATGAATGATGATTTAAATACCCCAGAGGCATTAAGCATTCTCTTTAGATTGGCAAAATCAATTAATAGCTGTCAAGACACCCATGATCAGATGATGTATGCATCCACTATGAGAGAATTGGGAAAAGTTTTAGGGCTGCTTAACGATAGTCCAGAAGCTTTTTTTCAATATGGAGCAAATTTAACTGATGAAGAGATTAGTAAAAAAATAGAGGAAAGAAATCAAGCAAGAGATACCAAGGATTTCCAAAAGGCTGATCAAATAAGAGATGAGCTAGCCGCTCAAGGGATCTTATTAGATGATTCTAGTGATGGCACTACTTGGAAGAAATCTTAATCTTCCTCCTGGAGGTTATTGATTACAGATTCTATACCAGTCGAGCCCATATTCATCCCAACAACTCTTTCGATTCCCATTTTCGAATAGTGTTCAGCCGCATCTATCATTAATCCTGAATTGTCGAGAGTGAGGCCACCATCAACGCAAAGATTAATTCCCGTAATAAATCTTGATTCATCTGATGCAAGAAATAATGCTGTGTATGCAATATCAATTGGCATACCAAAATCTTTTATGGGTTGTTCAAGTTTGCTATCTTCAATTGCTGTTGCAAGAAGGGGTGTGTTAATTGTTCCTGGTGAAATAGCATTTACTCTTATTTTGAATTCACCCAACTCAATAGCTGCATTTTTGCAAAAATTTATTATTCCTGCTTTTGCAGCAGAATAAGCAAGCGGACCAGATCCGCCTCCCATCCCCGCAATGGATGCAGTATTAATTATTGATCCACCCAAAGGATTTTTTTTCATAACCCTTGCTGCATATTTTGACCCAAGAAATACTGATTTTAAGAGTATTTGAAATGATTTATCCCACTCATCTGCATTAATGTGGGTAATTGGACCCACTGCACCGCCAATACCTGCATTATTAAATAGAATATGCAAAGCACCAAAACGATCAACTGCAAGGTTGATCATATTCTCTATGTCGTTTTCTGACGAAACATCAGTGATCGATATGCTTGCTTCTGCGTCAAGTTTTTTTTGTTTAATAATTTCAAAAGTCTCCTCGAGAGACTCTTGGTTAATATCCGCTAAAACAACCTTAGCGCCATGCTCTAAAAACAATAATGCAGTTTCTTTACCAATGCCACTTCCAGCACCTGTTATCACTGCGACTTTATCTTGTAATCTTTTCATTTAATGATTATTACCGAAAGCCTATCAAAATAAAAATAAACTTATGCCAAAAAACATACCATGCATGAGTAGGGTAAATAGATTAAAATCGAGGATTGGCTAAAAGAATGGCTCCCTGACGTGGGATCGAACCACGGACCAATTGATTAACAGTCAACTGCTCTACCGCTGAGCTATCAGGGAACAAGTTGAGAATTATAAATTAAAATTCATAAAGTAAAACAAGATAATGACAAAAAATTTAACCGTTACATCTCCGTTTGAACCTGCAGGAAGTCAACCCAAAGCAATAGAAACCTTGGTTAATGGTTTAAATGATGGGTTATTACATCAAGTTTTACTTGGTGTAACTGGTTCAGGCAAGACTTACACCATGGCTAAAATTATTGAATCAACCCAAAGGCCTGCAGTGGTTATGGCTCCTAATAAGACCTTAGCGGCTCAATTATATGGAGAGCTGAAAGATTTCTTTCCTAAAAACTCCGTCGAATATTTTGTTTCTTATTATGATTACTATCAACCTGAAGCCTATGTGCCTATTTCAGATACTTACATCGCTAAAGATGCATCTGTAAATGAACATATTGAGCAAATGCGTCTTTCCGCAACCAAAGCGTTACTCGAACGGAATGATACGATTGTTGTTGCTACTGTATCAGCGATATATGGCTTGGGTGCTCCTGAATCCTATCTGAATATGATTCTTCATTTAGATAGAGGTGAAACAATCGATCAGAGAACTATTTTACGCCGCCTATCTTCAATGCAATATACCCGAAATGATATTGATTTTAGGCGCGCAACTTTTAGAGTTCGAGGTGATGTGATTGATATCTATCCCGCTGATTCAGAGAGAGATGCTCTGAGAATTGAATTATTTGGAGATGAGGTAGAGCGCCTATTATGGATAGACCCATTAACTGGAGAAGTCATTAATGAGACTCCGCGAGCAACGATTTACCCAAAAACGCATTACGTGACTCCAAAAGAGACAGTCCTAGATTGCCTTAAAACCGTCCGAGAGGAGCTGAAAGAAAGAATTAAATTCTTACAAGCAAATAATAAATTGGTTGAGGCACAAAGATTGCAAGAGAGAACAACTTACGATTTAGAGATGATGCAAGAGCTTGGTTATTGTCAAGGCATCGAAAATTATTCGCGCTATCTTTCAGGTCGTAATCCCGGTGAGCCACCTCCATGTCTCTTTGATTATTTGCCTAAAAATGCAATAGTCTTTATGGATGAGTCTCACGTTTCAGTTCCTCAAATTGGAGGGATGTACAAGGGAGATCGATCACGAAAAGAAACCCTAGTTGACTACGGATTTAGATTGCCATCTGCTTTAGATAATCGCCCACTAAGATTTGAAGAATGGGAGGATGTAACACCTCAAAAAATATATGTTTCTGCTACTCCTGGTAAGTATGAATTAGAGCATTGCGACAATATGGCAGAGTTATTGGTAAGACCAACTGGATTGATTGATCCAGAGATTGAAATTAGACCTGCAACCTCTCAAATTGATGATGTGATTGGTGAATGCAATGAAAGAGCCGCTTTAAAAGAAAGGGTTTTGATAACAACTTTAACTAAACGCATGGCCGAAGATTTAACAGACTATTTAGAAGAAAATGGAATTAGAACACGCTACATGCATTCTGACGTAGATACAGTAGAGAGAACCGAAATTATTAGAGATTTAAGGCTTGGCCATTTCGATGTTTTGGTTGGAATTAATTTATTAAGGGAAGGTTTAGATATTCCAGAAGTTAGCTTGGTTGCAATTTTGGATGCTGACAAGGAAGGCTTTTTACGATCAGAGGTTACTCTTATTCAAACCGTTGGAAGGGCAGCAAGAAATATTCGTGGAAAGGCAATTCTGTATGCTGATAAGATCACAGGATCCATGCAGAGGGCCATGGATGAAATGTCAAGAAGAAGAGACATTCAAGTTAAATACAACAAAGAAAATGGCATCACCCCAACATCAATTATTAAAGATATCAAAGATATTATGGAGGGAGCTCGAGTTACCAAGCAGGCAAAGAAAACAAAACCTCAGCACTTTGAAAAAGAACTACCCTTTAAAATTAATAGCGAAACACCAGACAAGATCTCAACCTCAATTAACAAACTAGAGGAGCAGATGTATATTTATGCAAAAGAAACTGAGTATGAAAAAGCAGCGTTTTGCAGGGACCAAATTAAAAATCTTAAATGGCAGCTTCTTAATTCTTAATACTAATTTTCTCCGCAATTTTGAGCCAGTAAAAGATAATAATAATCTCTAACCCGTTCTACAAAATCAACGGTTTGTTGGCCTCTGGAATAATTCTCTGAATCCATTGAGGTCTTCAAATTAAGCAAATATTCTTCTAGATCCAACCAAGTCACTTCAACAGTTTTTTTATTTATGGCATCGATAGCATTCTTTACATTAGTTGTACCTAAATTGTATGAAGCTAATATAAAAGCAATTTTGTCGCCAGAGGACGTTCCAAAATTTGTGCTAGCTTCTAGATCTGAAAGGTATTGTGCGCCTCCATATATACTTTGAATTGGATCCAGTCTATTTGTAACACCTACAGATGCTGCAGTGGGAAGGGTTAACATCATCATGCCTTTTACTTGCGTTGCAGAGCGCGCTTTTGGATTCCATTGAGATTCTTGAAATGCAACAGCAGCAAGGAGTTCCCATTCAATATCGAATGTTTGCGCAGCCTCAATAAAATCGTCCTTGTATTTAAAAAATCTTGATTTTTTTAATTCATCAAATTTCTTTTTCTCAAAATCACTTAACCTAGAGAAAGAATATAATTTTTCGTTAATAAGATTGCAGTAAACCGATACTGGTGTGCTTACAGGCTCTTTTTTGCAAGCATAGAGGCCAAACATTAGGACGAAAATAGATAGGTTTTTTGCAAGGAATTGCATTGTTTTTATTTTTTTAATTTTAAACATCCTTATAATTAATCATTACAATATTTTACTAGAGAGCTAGTGTCAAAAAATCTTAACTTGCTACTTCAAGGTCCCTCTAGTTTCTCGCCGTCTAAAATTTCATCTCTCAGCGCTGATATCAAGCTTATCAATGATAATTCCTTTATTGAGCTGAATAGTTTTGAATTTTACTCAGTAGATGTCAGTCAAGATTTTAATGATCATGCAAAGCTATTTGAATTATTGAGAGCAGATGAGCCTCTCAATTTGCCTAATTTTTTTATTGGTCCAAGATCTGGAACTCTTAGCCCATGGGCGTCTAAGACAATTGAAATAATTACTAATGTTGGGATTGAGGGTGTCTTAAGTCTTGAAAAGTATTTTGGCTATTTTGTTAATGAAAATATTCATATCCAGGATTTAGATTTGTCATGTTTATTTGATCGCATGACCCAAGAGGTTTTTATTACTGACAAGGATATTGCATCCCTTGGCACTACCCCAGAAAGAAAACCTTTAATTCATATTGATATTTCTGTATCTGCTAGCGATGCTTTATCTAAAGCAAATCAGGATTTAGGCTTAGCATTGTCTGAAGAAGAAATTGACTACTTGGTAGATTTCTATTCATTGGCTGAACGTAATCCTACTGACGCCGAGCTTATGATGTTTGCCCAGGCCAACTCAGAGCATTGCAGACATAAAATATTTAATGCTGCTTGGGTGTTAGGTTCCCGAGCTCAAGAAGAATCTTTATTTGGTCTCATCAAGAAAACAAGCAAAGGTAATAAACCAGACTTGATTTCGGCCTACAAGGATAATGCTGCTGTTATAGCAGGAGTTGAGGTAATGACACTCAACAGGAATTTAAAAAATAATTACAGCTTTTCCCCTGAAAAAATAAACTCTACTTTAAAAGTTGAAACTCATAATCATCCTACCGCTATTTCTCCATTTCCTGGAGCAGCCACTGGATCTGGAGGAGAGATAAGAGATGAGGGGGCCACAGGCTCTGGTGCAAAACCTAAAATGGGGTTGGTTGGCTTTAATGTTTCCAATCTTAGATTAAAAGACTTTCCCCGTGCCTGGGAAGGGGCTCCATATAAGCCTTCCAGAATCGCCTCACCGCTCCAAATTATGACAGAAGGACCAATTGGTGCTGCTGCATTTAACAATGAATTTGGTCGACCAAGTACTGTCGGTTACTTTAGAGTATTTGAGCAGCCCTTTGTTCATAATCAGGCATATGGATACCACAAACCGATTATGTTGGCTGGTGGTATTGGAGAGGTAAAAGATAGAAATAGTATTAAAAACCCTATCGAAGCTAATGATTTGGTGGTTGTTTTGGGCGGTCCTTCAATGCTCATAGGATTAGGTGGCGGGGCTGCTTCATCCATGTCATCTGGAGAAAGTGATGAAGATTTAGATTTTGCTTCTGTGCAAAGAGAAAATGCTGAAATGGAAAGAAGATGCCAAGAAGTCATCAATCAATGCGCATTTGAATCTCCCAACCTTATTGAATTTATTCATGATGTTGGGGCTGGCGGACTTTCAAATGCAATTCCAGAATTAGCTAAAGATTGCAATTTAGGTGTTGCCATAGACTTAAGCAAGATACCTGTTGCTGACTCTAACCTTTCCCCCATGGAAGTTTGGTCCAATGAGTCTCAAGAGCGATACGTTCTAGCAATTAAAAAATCTAACAAAGATATATTTGAAAATATATGTCGACGTGAGAGATGCCCAGTTGCTTTTGTTGGGCAAACTACCTCATCTAATGCAGTAGAGGTTTATGACCCTGAAAGAGATGAATATGCTGTGCAAGTACCTTTATCAATGTTATTTGGCGATTTACCTATTTCAAATATGGTGCTTGATAACCCAAAAATCTGCCAAGCAGCTGATTTGTACAATTATGATTTAGATTTACCTGAGTTAATTCAGAGAGTTCTTTCGCATCCTTCTGTAGCTTCAAAATCATTTTTAATAACTATTGGTGATAGAACTGTTGGTGGACTGGTTGCTCGAGATCAGTTGGTGGGCAGATACCAGGTGCCTACTTCTAATTATGCAATGTCTACTAAATCATTTTTGAGCAATGAAGGAGATGCTTTGTCAATTGGAGAAAAACCAACTTTAGCAGTTAAAAACCCAGCAGCCTCTCTAAGAATGGCTTTGGCTGAAGCATTAATGAACTTAAGCTCTGTTCCGATCAAGAGTTTGGATCTGGTAAGGTTGTCAGCAAATTGGATGGCTGCATGTGGAGATGAAGAAGATGACTATGCTTTACGTTTGGGGGTTGAGGCATTATCAAAAATGAGTATTGAGCTCGGCGTGGCTATACCGGTTGGCAAAGACTCTTTATCTATGAGAACCAAGTGGAATGAAGGCGATGAAGAGTATGAGGTTAAGAGCCCCTTGTCTGGAGTTATTACTGCCATGGCTCCAGTTGAAGACGTTTCATTAGGAGTAACCACTGAATTCCAAGAGAGTGGTTCAAAAAATTTATACCATTTATTTTTAAATAACCAATGCAGGTTGGGCGGTTCAATCTTTGAGGAAGTTACCTCTTCAAGCATTCAAGAGGTTCCTGATATTGACGATGTTGAATTGTTTGGCAACTTATTTCATTCAATTCAAGAGTTAATTGCGCGAGGTTGGATCGTTGCATTGCATGATGTTTCCGATGGAGGGATATTTACCACCATCACAGAACTTTCTTTTACCAACAAGGTAGGGATAGAAATATTTATCCCAGATAAGTCTCAAAACAATAGCATGATTCAATATCTATTTGCTGAAGAAACAGGGGCTGTCATTCAGTTTCATAATGAATTTGAGATTGAGGCCCTTGAGTTTTTAAAACAAAAAAATATTCAATATCGAAAATGCGCTACTCAACGATCTGATGCGCAGGTTGTAATTTCATCAAACGATAAAATTGAATTTTCTCAGTTAGTCGTCAATTTAGAAAAAATCTGGAGTGAAACTTCCTACTCAATTAAATCTATTAGAGATAACCCAGTTAGCGCAAAAGAAGAGCATGATTTAATTGAAAAGTTTGATGATCAGGGATTGGTGGCTAAAGATAATTTTCAATTTTCTGATAAATTGCCAGCATTTAAAAAGAATTTAATGCCCAAGGTAGCAATCTTCAGAGAGCAAGGAGTTAATGGTCAAAATGAAATGGCTGCTGCTTTCATGTTAGCTGGATTTGAGGCTGTAGATGTTCATATGCAAGATCTGCTTGATAATCCCAGCTTATTATTAGAATTTCAGGGTTTGGCAGCCTGCGGTGGCTTCTCTTATGGTGATGTGCTTGGAGCTGGAGGAGGTTGGTCTTCAAGTATCAGCTACAACAATGCAGTTAGAGAATCATTTGAGCACTTTTTTAATCGAGCTGAAACCTTTACCTTTGGTGTGTGCAATGGTTGTCAAATGTTATCCAATTTAAAGGGCTTAATACCTGGTGCTGATGATTGGCCTGAGTTTCTTTGGAATGAATCAGATCAATTTGAAGCACGTTTATCTCAAGTTACTATTGCCAAATCTAAGTCAGTTTTATTGGATGGCATGGAAGGGTGGCAAATTCCAGTGGCTGTT
>Ga0255782_10001043_pt1 | contig 24440 bp, 10 predicted proteins | sample 101ome_26_FD_179980 | JGI IMG/M metagenome (GOLD analysis project Ga0255782, IMG submission 179980) | Coastal salt marsh microbial communities from the Groves Creek Marsh, Skidaway Island, Georgia - 101408AT metaG (version 2) | ecosystem: Environmental > Aquatic > Marine > Intertidal zone >...
CGCTTCTTTTCGAGCTTGGCGCCGGCGAACTCGAGCCTCATTCCATGCTCGCGCGGGGTGCGCGCACGATCGGCGTCGTCGCCTCGCGCGCGTCGACGCGGCCGGCCCGATCGACGCGCGCGCGTCGGTCGTCGTGCGCCGGACGCGCGTCGACGACGATGGCGGCCGCGACGAGCGACGACGACCATCTCTATCAATTCATCATTTTGCGCAAAGATTTGGGGCGCGCGCTCGGATGGCCGCTCGGCGCGCTCGCGGCGCAGTGCGCGCACGCGGCGGTGGCGGCGGTGTGGAAATATAGCGATCGGGAGGAGACGCGCGACTATTGCGCGAGTGAAAACATCGCGGGAATGCGAAAAGTGGTGCTCGAGGTGAAGAATGAAAACGCGCTGCGAAAACTGAGCGAGACGCTCGCGGCGGACGGTGTGGAGCACGAACTGTGGAACGAACAACCAGAGAACGTGCCGACGTGTTTGGCGACGCGACCGTACCGACGGAGCGCGATCGGGGGGTATTTTAAAAAGTGTAATTTGGCCAAGGACGTGTGCGTGGCGCCGACGCCGAAGTGAGCGGGAATCTCGGGAGTCAAGGAGTCAAGGAGTCAAGGAGTCATCGTTAGCTTTCGTACAGTAGTTTTTTTGTCTAGAACAGACTCGAGCTCGACGGCCATAAGCTCATGCCCGCGTGTTCGCGTTTCTCCGCCATGTATTCCTCGACGGCGTTCACCCTGGCGCCGGTGCCTAAATTCAAGCGACGCTGTAAACCGAGCCACGAGCGATTGATGACGAGTTTGGTTTTGAGTCTGAATCGACTCGGCGGCGCTTCGCCGTGTGCGATCATCGCCTCCCGGGCGATTGATTGCCAACTCTCGACCATGGACATGCGCAGACCGCACGTGCTGAGCATGCCTCGCAAGAGGAAGACGCTTCGAATGGCGAAGAATCCCTCTTGCGTGTTTTGCAAAATTTTATTTTGCACAAAGGGTGAATTTTTGAAATCCATGACGTTCATCTCCGCCAACGGCGACGGACGCGTGTCAAAGTACGCGTACGAGAGCGCGCTCAACGCCTCCGTCGTCGGTCGCTCGAGTCGCACGGCGCCGTGATTTTCAATCTCTCGCGCGATGGACGCGTGATCCTCGTTGGCCATGTACAGCGACAGACGACACATGTGCATGCGCTCGATGTGGCTCACGCGCTTCGTTTGTCCCCAATCGAGGAGTATGAGTTTACCATCGTTCGCCACCATGAAATTACCAGGGTGCGGATCGGTGTGGAAGTGTCCGTGCTTCAACATCATCACCCCCCACGCGACGAACATCGAGTGAAAGACGCCCTCCCACCCCGCGCCGCCCGCCGCGTGACACTTGGCCACGGGCGATGGACAGCGAGGCACCTTGTGACTCGCGCTCGCTCGATTGAAAATGGTTAATAGTTTCGCCCCGCGCACGCGTCGCATGATGAGCACGCGTCTCGTCGCCGTGATGACTTGGGGCACGGCGATTCGATCGCCCAAACCGGCGCCTTCGAGAAGTTTTCCAAATTCCTCCGTCTTCGCGCCCTCGATGGTGAAATCGAATTCCTCGTCGATGACGTCCAAGTACGCGCGGAAAATGGTGGGGAAATCTAAACCCTCGTCCAATCCCAACCAACGCATCGCCTTGGTGGTGTGCAACATGCTCTCGATGTCGCCTCGCATCAACGCCGCGTCGGTGGCTTGCACCTTGACGGCGACTTCGCGTCCGTCCAAAAGTCTACCAAAGTGTACCTGCGCGATCGACGCCGTCGCCACGGGTTTACGATTGAGTTCGGCAAAGTGCAGACCGAGCGCGCCGCCGAGGGATTCCTCCAACGTCTTACGAACGGCTCGAAACGACACCGGCGGGTTGTTATCCATCGTCTTTGAAAAACACTCAATGTACGGCGCCGGCATCATCTGTTTCGCCGTTCCCGCGATCTGTCCAACCTTTCGGTAAAAGCCGCCGAAATCTTCGATGACGTCTCGCATGCGCGCCGCCCCCCACTGATGCTGACGATCCCACGCCTGGTCGCGTTTTTCCTCGTCTCGAATCCGTCCGATGCGCTTCTTCGCCGCCATGTACGAGGCGATGACGGGCGCGACGCGCAACGAGTAATCCACCTTGCGCTGCTGCCGGCGCGCCACCACGCGCATCGTCAAACGAATCCCTTGCCACGTCACCCACCGTCGCAGCGTGTTCCTCGCCCGAACCGACGCCGCCGCCACCGCGCGCGCGCCCGCGCGGCCCGCGCGACCCGGTATTTTCGCCTCGACGAACCTCGCCAACGGCGACGACTCCCCTCGTTTCGTCGTCGCCGCCGCCACCACCAACACCGTCAACACCGAGTGCGCGCGCGGCGCCCAGCATCGCAGCGCCGTGCCCATCGCCGCCGTCCCGAACGCCCTCGCCGCGCCGCCGAACGCTCTCGCCGCCAGTCCCGCCCGCCCCAACCATCCCGCGCGCGAGAACGCGCCCACCGCCTCCCGGATCCCACCGCTCGCCAGCGCCGCCGCGCCCGCCAACCACTCCGCCCCTCTGTCTCGCTGCGCCGCCAATCGCGCCGCCCCGCGCGTGAGCGCTCGCGGTCGTTTGATGCGTCGCGGTCGCAGTCGGGACAAACCGAATCTTTTCCATCGTCTTCTCGGCGGCGTTCGCGCGCTTCTTTGACTCCGTCGCGCGCGTCTGTGCACCGTCATCGTCGGCGCGACGCTCCTCTCGTCGTTCGACTCGGTCTCTTCGCGCGGCGTCGTCTCTTCGCGCGACGACGACGATGAATCGTCAAGACGCGGGAGACGAGCCGTCGCGTCTCTCAACGCCGGCGTCGCGCCGAACGCGCTCGCGGACGCCGGTAACCCGTACACCGGCATCGGAAGCGTCGGCGCGAACGCACCACGCGGCGTCGCGCCGCCGTGGTGCGGCGTCGACGCGTCGTCCGTCGCCATGATTGATGTCGCGCGAGTCGTCGTCTGTCGCGTCATCGTTCGCCGCGTCCGCGATCGTCGTCTCTCGCGCGCGTCTCGCCGTCGCGCGCGACGCGAGCGTCGACCTCGTCGCGACTCGCGTCGTCGTCGTCGTCGCCGACGCGTCGTCGCGCGTCATGGCGTCGCGCGAGGCGTCGATGATGTCGACGTTTGAGTCGTTGGTCATCGCGTTGATGACGCCGACGCCGCGCGTCGCCGCGACGTCCGACGACGACGAGTCGCGCGAGAATCTCTCGCGAGTCGCCGTGCGTCGCGCCGTGGCGTCGTGTTACGAGCTCGCGCTCGGCGCGCGCGAGAGAGAGATTACCGGACGAGGCGAATCCGCGTCGACGCGCCGAAAATCGCGCGCGACGCCGCGCGCGACGCCGACGACCGTCGACGCCGTGTACGTGCGTCTGTGCGAACGAGACGGCGATGACGTCGCGGCGAGACGATTCGATGCGTTGGTGTGCGAATTGCGGACGTCGTTCGGGGAGGATGGCGATGGGTTCGACGCGGTGGCGCGCGCGCTCTTCGCGCTCGAAGGCGCGGGCGGCGAACGCGCGGCGAAAGAGAGACGCGAGGCGACGGCGCGGGCGAGAGACGCGCGGCGCGCGTTCGGTGGTGGGTGCGTGGATGTGTTAGTGGTGGGGGAGACGAGTGGACGGGCGATGGCGCGGATGGGGGGGACGCCGGATGTCGGTCGGTTGCGCGCGCGCGCGCGCGGCGACGGACGCGGAGAGGCGACGCGCGTACCGGCGCTTCGTTTGGGCGCCGTGTTCGGCGCGAGAGACGAGGAAGAGGAAGAGGAAGAAGAGACTGTGTGTGTCTCGGACGAGGGTATCTTGGACGATGACGACGACGACGACGACGACGCACCGACGAGCGCGAGCGCGTGGATCCGCGCCGCTCGCGACTCGACGACGTCTCTGATGTCGTGGGACGCGCGCGACGCGAGCGCTCGAGACGGCGCGAGTTGTCTCGGCGCCGCCGCGTTCGACGCCGCGTACCGCTCGACGTTTACGTCGGTGCGAGACGTCGACGGCGAGACGGTCATCGCGAGCGAACGGGATTGCGCGCACGTCGTCGCCGCGGCGTTGGCGGGATGTCGCGCGAGCGCGGATATTCTCGTCGCCGCAGGAAACCGCGAGGGCGACGTGACGATGCGATTCGCGTCGGGAACGACGAAGGCGTTTCAAAACGCGTTGAAAACGATGGCGGTGGCGGCGGAGCGCAGGTGTGAGCTCGAACACGCGCTCGAGGAGATGACGACGCCATACGCGCGACCGGCGGCGCGCGCGGCGCGCGACGTGCTTCGATCGCACGACGCGGCGCTGTACGCCATCACGGACGCCGTCGCCGAGCGACGACGTGACGACGGCGTCGTTTCAACGAGCGTCGATGTTCCGGACGTGACGCTCTTGGAGATGATGGCGCACACGAAACGACTTCGTCACCAGGTGGACGCGATGTGGCATCTCTTGACGAACGCGCGCGCGGACGAGACGCGCGTCGTCTCGCACGCCACGCTCGTGCGTCGGTTAGAGACGGCGCTCTCGCACGTCGAGGACGAAGATACACCGATGATGCGATACCTGTACGCGCGCGCCGTCAAGCCGGTAATCGACGACGCGCTCTCGTGGATGTACCGCGCCGCGCCCTCGGGCGGTTTGTCGTCTGATTTCTTCGTCGAGCACGCGCCCGCGTGGACGAGTCTCGAGACGTTCGATAGGTACCGCGGCGGTGACGACGTCCCGTGTTGGCTCGGTGGTCCCGTGCACGACGGCGAGGGCGACGACACCGAGACGGATTCGCTCTCGATGGCGCGCGCGCGACCGAACGCCGCGCCGGCGCTCGTCGCCGGGAGCGCGCGAGACATTCTTCGCGCGGGGACGCAGTTGCGATTGTTACAACGCGTCCCGCAAACCAAGGCGTTCGCGCGCGCCGTCGAGGACGCGTTTATGAAAGTGTCCGCGTTCGAGGCGTGCGATGAAGGCGGCGCACGACGATGGCTCAACCGCGTGCGCGTGTTGGAATCACGCGTCGTCGCCGCCGCGCGAGAGAGTCTTCGCGCCATGCGAGACGAACGCGACGCGCACGAAGCCGCCGCGCGCGCGGCGAGAGAACGCGTCGAAGCGCGCTCGAGCGCTGAATTCTATGCGCGCGAAAAGGCGCGTCTCGATCGCCTCGAGTCGATCGATGTCGCCAAGAGAGCGCGACGGGAGACGCAGCTCGAGGAACTCGACGCCCGCGAGCGCGAACGCGAGGAGAGTCGCGCGAGGAGAATCGCCGACGAGCGGGCGTGGTTGGAGGAACGAGAGGAGAAGCAACGCGCGGTGGAACGATTTAAATTGGAAAAGAAGATGGAGGAGACGCGCGCGCGATTGGAACGCGAGGATGCGAAAGTGCGTTGGTTTGGGTGGCAGACGTCGAGATTGGCGCTCGCGGAGAAGAGACGCGCGTTCGTGCGCCAACTCGAGGCGTCGCACGAGGAGGAGGCGGTGGTCGCGCTCGCCGACGCGATGCGCGACGGTGTGAGAATATCGAAACCGGCGCCGCTCGTCGTCGACGCGTTCGCGAGCGTTCCACGAAACGACGACGACGACGACGACGACGACGACGACGACGACGACGACGACGACGGTGAAGACGGGGACGCGCCGACGGCGGAGAACGGGACACGCGAGAGCGATTCGGGGGAGGCGCCTTCGTCATCGGAAGATTTCGCCGACGCGCCGGAAGCGCTCGTCGTCGAATCGACGCCGACGTCGTCGGCCGAGTCGTTGCGTTCCGCGGCGGATGACGCGATGGAAGAGGAACGCTCTGACGCCGCGCGAACGCTCGCGCCGCCGCCGACGCCGCCGACGACGATTATGGAACCGGCGACGCTCGACGCGTCGATACCGCGCGAGGAGGAGGACGACGTGATGCGCGACCATCTTTCCGACGCGTTCGGTACCCCCTTACCGCTGTTGCTCGCGCAGGAGATGCGAGAAATCGTCGCGCGACAGCACGCGACGATTGGTCACTACACGGTGTCCGTGTTCCTCGATCACTTCGCGTTGGAGAAGCATTTACACGCGGTGTTGCGTTTCGCGCTCGGGGGTGAAATAGCCTTCGCGCACGCGTTGATGAAGAGTTTACGAGACGCGTGCGGCGACACGAGGGCTCGCGTCACTCGAGCGTCGGCGCCGGCGATGCGCGCGGCGTTGGATCGCGCCGTCGACGACGCGCGCGTACGGCGAGACGCCTTTACGTCACGTCTTCGTCTGCGCGAACGCGAGGATTCGTTGACATCGTTCGACGCGTACAATTTGGATCTCGCAAACGGCGTCGAGTGCGAGTACGCGTCCCCGTGGCCGATCAATCTCGTCTTTACCGGCGTTCGCGAAAAGTACGCGCTGCGACACGCGCAAACCGCGCTGTTACAAATGTGTCACGCGGCAAACGCGGTGAAAGACGTCTCGGCGCTCATTCACGCGAGCGCGCGATGGAGACCGTTGATGGATGCGTCGCGAACGAGCGCGACCGCGAGAGAGCGGCGCGCGAGAAATTTATGTCTCATGGCGGCGGCGTTTCGACACTTTGTCGACGCGTCGCGCGCGCACGCGCTCGAAGCGATTCACATCGGCGCAAAAGAAGCCTTATTTAGCGCACTTCGCGCCGACGACGGTCGAATTCTCCCTCGGCACGTGGACGATATTCGTGACGTCGTCGAGAAGTTCTGCGTCCGCGCGCACGCGGCGTGTTTCCTTCGTCCCGTCGATTCGGCGTTAAAGGCGCTCGTCGATGAGGGTTTACAACTGGCGCTCGATTTCGCGCGCGCGTTGTCCGACGCCGACGTCGAGACGCTCCTCGACGACGGTCCGACGTTGACGCGCGCGCAGAGCGTACACGCCAAGTTTCACGCCTTGATGACGCAGTTGTGTTTCCGAGCGCGCGTCACGAGCAGCGACGCCGCGAGCGGGTTGATTCAACGCGTCGACTTTAACGAGTTTTATCTCTCCGCCGCCATCGACGTCGAGTTTTGATGAGACTCGGCGCAGCGCTGGAACGTCCTGTAGAAGAATGTATGTGAATTGAATTAGCTACTAGTATAGTTCTAAACGGTCGCGACGACGCGTTCAGTCCGATTCCTCGTCCTCCTCTTCGTCGTCAAGCGTCGTTTCCTTCCCCTTGGGCGTGAACCCGTCCGTCATCAGCGTCTTTAAATCTTCACCCGAGAGTTCGGATAACCTCTTGGTGAGCTTCCGAGTCATGCGTTCAATCTCCGGTTCGATGTCCTCGGTGAGTTCGGCCAAGAACGGAATCGCCTCGGGTAAGAGGACGAGATACTCCTCCTGGAGCTTGTCCACAACGAGGTCCATCGTCTTGACGACGAGGACGCGCGCTCGCGCGGCGTCGTCGCGCCCGCACATTAAAATGGCGCGATGAAGCGGTTTCCAGTGCGCGTCGTCGGGCGCGGAGGCGAGAAGCGACGCGCACGCGCCGACGACTTCGTACCCGAACGATCCTTCGATGGCGTACGAGTCGTAGTCGTCCTCGTCAGAATCCGACGGCGGCGGTTTCGCCTTTAATTGTTCGACGACGAGCGGGTACAACATGTTGTACCGGTTGGAATCGAGGAAACCGACGTTATCGTACTGGAAGCATCGTCGCAGCGCGGCGAGCGTCCAACGACGCATGCGCCAGATATCGTTCGCGGATAAATCCTCCGAACCCGCGCTTCGACGTTTCTTTTTCCCGCTCGACGGGTCGGCGCCGACGTCCAACGCCGCGGCGGCGAGATCGAGCACGTGACGGAAAAACGGTACAAAGACGGCGCGAAGTTCGTCGGCGAGCGACGCCGCGAGTCTGAACAGAGCGGCGAGACGCGTTCGAGTGACGTCCGCTTCGCCGGATCTCGCGCGCGCCCACTCGACGCACTGTAAAAAGAAGGGTAAGAATTCGCTCTCGGTGCACTTGAGCGCCAACGCGACGCACGCGTCCACCGCCTTGCCCTCGACGACGTCGAGAGATTCCTCGCTCGCGCCCACGGGTGCGCTACGACGAATGTCGAGCGCGCGGAGAACGACGGAGAAGAGTTGTTGTCGGTACGCGTTCGTCGCCTTGTCGGAATCGCCGGCGGCGGCGAGGACGTCCAAGAGCGCCGAGCACGACGCCGCGCCGTCGTCGCCGTCGTGCTCGAGACACGAATCCCACGATTCCACGAGCGGACGAACGACGAGACGAAGCTCCACCGCGACGGGAAGCTCGCGTCGAATCTCTGACGCGAGTTCGTGTAAACCGTGCGCGTCGCCGCGCGCGTCGGCGTCGTCGCCGCGCGGAGAAATCATCGCCGGGTGCAACAAGACTTTGATGATGTCGCTCAAAAACGGCGACACGAAACCCGCGACATTCTTCAAAAATACGCGAAGCGCCGCCAAGCACGAGTGCGCGACGAGGGTTAGCTCGCCGACGGTGTCATCCTCCTCGCGCAGCGCGTCGGCGCTCGCGAGCGTGGACTCGAGCAAGGCGGGAACGGCGACGTTGATGACGGAGACCATGCGCGCGCCCAAAATCTTCGCCAACGACGCCAAGGAGAGCGCCGCCGACGCGCGAAGCGTGACGGCCGGCGCGTTGAGCTGCGCGACGACGGCCGGGACGACGGCTAACAACGGTTTGATGGCGTCGGCGGCACCGCTGAATCGAACGGCGGCGGCTTCCAAAGCCATGAGCGCGGCTTGCGACGTCGTCGCGTTCTTCGACTTGATCAACGTCGACAATTCGTCGATGAGCGCGATGCCCGCCGAGGTCTCGGCGACGTCCTCGACGTCGTCTTCCGCGCTCGCGGTTTGCAATCGCTCCGTCACGAGCGCCAACGCCTTGCGTCGCACCCGTCCCTCCTTGTGATCGAGCAACGGCGTCAAAGCGCGCAAAAATGGTCCCGACGCCAACAATCCATTGAGCGCGCCGAGTAAACTCTCACCGCTCGCCTCAGCCTTGGCGGCGAGTTTCGCCGGTGATTTCCCGGGTGACTTCGATTTACCGCTCGGCGTGACGTCCTTGGTGTTGACGGATTTCAAGAGCACGATGGCGGACTCGGCTAACGCCGCGTATCCTCGTTGAAGCACGTCTTTGTCGTCTTCGTCCACGACGCGCGACTGCGCGCGAATGAACTGCGGTGAGGACAGGTGACGCGCCGCGGCGTCCGCGCACGCGCGCACGAGTCGACCACCTTCCTTGGCGGATTCCTGGGGGTGGAGTGAAAACGAACGCTACGGGTCAGTACAGAAATCAGAGAGACGTCGTTCGTCTTCGAAACGTTGAGACGCCGGCGTTTCTCAGAAGGAAAGCAGCAGATTCGTATGTCTCATCAATGGAATCAGAATCCTGACACAGTAGAATCTTTCATCATAGAAACGCCGCGCGTTCGCGTCGACGAGCACACACATAAAAACAAGAAAAATAAGAAGAAGCGCGCGGCGCGTACCTCCAATGCAGTGACGAGCGCTGCCGTCGCCGCCATCGGCGTCTCTCGCGCGAGCAACGCGTCGAGCAATTCCTTCACCCACGCATCCTCCTCCGCCGCCACCGGCGCGTCCTCGGCGTCCACGATAGCGTCCGTCTTCTCGCGTCTATCTCTTGCCGACGCCTCGAGCGATTTCAATCGTCGCAACAGAGTGACGACGACGGCGGGAAGCGCTTCACCCTCGGGCGCCGCGCGCACGAGCGCCGCGCACACCGGCGCACGTCGTCTCGCCGGTGCGCGCGGAAGCGAATCGATCAATCGACTCACGACGTTTATGAGCGGTTCACCACCCTCCAACCACACGGGCACGACGGCGACGAGCGCGTTCTCCAACGCTCGTTGCGAGAGAACGTCGTCGGACGCCGACGCCGCGCGATCCGAGAGCGCGGCACCGACGTCAAAGACGACATCGCGCACGGCGTCCGGCGCCGTCTTGGCGATTTGCGCCAGACACGCCAACGCGGCGCTTCGAGCGGCGCCCTCGTCCACCTCGCGAACGGCGCGAATGACGAGCGGGACGTTCCATCCGTCTCGCGGGTCCACGTCGAGCGCGGCGAGAGATTCCAACGCGCGCAAGACGAGAGCCTCGAGGTACCCACCCGCGGCGACGCCGGATTCATCGTCGTCGGAATCATCGTCGGAATCATCGTCGGAATCGGCGTCTCGGCGTTTGCGTCTGGCGTCGGCGTCGTCGAGCAACGCCTCTAAAAAGCGCAGACACGGCGCCGCGAGGACGTCTCGATTCTTCGTCTCGTCTAATTTCCACGCGAGCGTCTCCAACGCCGTCGCCGCGTCTCGCGTCGCCTCGACCGTGCCCAACGAAACCGTCGTCGCGGACGTCGTCGATGATTTCGGCGTCTGTCCCTTGGCTCTTTTCTTTGTCACCGTCGCCGGCGCGGCTTTCATTATCACCGCCGCGTCGACGGTTTTCGCCACGTCGGCGCCGTCGAGCGTCAACGCGTTCGCCGAGCTTCTCGCCTCGGCTCTCGACGTCTCGTCGGCGTCGGCGTTCACGGCGGCGAATAAAATTTTGAGCGCGCTCGCGCGCGCCTCCGCGTCGAGCGCGTCGACAAACGCCGGCGTCATGACGGAAAACGCGGCGGCTCGAACGGCGGGCGGCGATGGCGCGACGGCGCACTTCGCTAACACGGCCCATCCCTCGCCGCCGCGCGCGCCCCACGCGGCGGCGCACGCCGGCGTGAAGGTGCGCAACGCCTCCACCGCGAGCGCCGCTTTTGCCGTCGCGTCCCCGCGCGCGTCCTCGTCGAGACACCACGCGAGCACGGGCACCGCGACCGTCGTCTTCACGTCGACGTCGGCGATGTCTCGCGTCGCCGCGAGGAGACACCGCATGCCGTACGCGTCGACGCACGCGTCGTCACCGGCACCCTTGGTCATGGCGACGACGGGTTCTAAAAACGCCGCCAATTCATCGGACGGTGACGCGGACGCCTCGAGACCTCGCGCGATGGCGTCGCAGAGCGCGCCGGCGCCGAGGCGCGCGACGGCGTCGGCAGACTTGGCCAAACGTTTAGCCAAAGCGCTCGCCCGGGCGTCTCTCGCGCAGGCGGAGAGCGCCGTCGCCGCCGCCGCGCGCACGAGCGCCGACGACGACGCGACGGCGACGATGACCGAGGCGACGGGCACGGATGTCGAGCGCGCGACGGCCAATTCCAAAGCCGCGACTTGCGCGCGCGCGTCGACCGTGCGCGGATCCGCAGCGAAGAGCGACGCGAGAAACGCGCTCACGCCGTCGGCGCCTCGACATCGTTCGCACGCGTCGAGCACCAGTCGGAACAACTCACCGACGACGACGTCGAGAGATTCGTTCCGCGCGCCGCGCGCCGCGTCCTTGGAATCCGTCGTCGCTAATAATACGAAACACTCACGCAGCCGTTGGTCTTCGCCAGTGCCGATGGACTTTTTCGTCGCGCTCGCGAGCGTCGCGCGTAACAGCGCTCGGTGACACGACGGGACGTATTTCCGCGCCGCCGAATCGCTCGACGCGAATCGACGCACGGCGTTAGCGCTCGGGGTGGATCCAGCGGGGAACTCTTCATCGCGATCGATGCCGTGCGTCGACGAGACGCCGTCGGCGAACCACGCGTCGCGAATCAGCCACCACGCCGCGTCTCGAATCGCGGCGACGTTTCCGGACGCCGCCGACGACTTCGTCTTCCCGGACGCCGACGGCCCCTTTTCGACGGCGAGCGCGCACGCAGCGAGTAACGTTGCGCGTCCAACGTTCGTGGCGTCTCTGTACGCCTCTCGAATCCATAATCCTCGATCTTCTGACCAACCGTCGGCGAGCAGCGCGTCGGCGAGCGCGCGCAAGACGACGGCGTTGCACTCATCCTCAAACGCTCTTCGTTGGTCGGCGTCTTTGATGGATTTCCCATCGCCCACGACGTCGCGCAACGCGTCGGATCGAATGCCGTCGAGAGATGCGTGTGGGCACCCGCGCGCCGCGTTCAACGCCGCCTTGGTGACGTTGCGCGACGCCGTCGTCGAAGAAAACAAGACGTATTCGAGCGCCGTCGCCGCCGCGCGACTGGCCAACGCGGACGGCGCGGTACCGTCCTCCGTCTTGGAGAGCACGCCGAGGGTGAGACGAAGCGCTTTTTTCGCGACGCGACGCTCGCTCTCGCTGTTTTGACTTCCGGAGACGAGCGCCATCGTCGCGACGGCGAGGCGTTGTTTCGCGGCGGCGAATAACGCGCTGTCGTCGTTCACCATGCGGCGCAACGGCTCGAGATCCATCGCGGCGGCGGCGACGCGCGCGTCGTCGTCCGTCACGCGACGCAACACGGCCGGGCCTAGCGCAGAGCCCCGTTTCAGCGCCGACGGTTCGTCGTCGCCGGCGTCGGCGGCGATTTGCGCGAGTTGCGCCAGGGCGTTTTCTCGCAGACTCGCGTTGGGATGGTCGAGCGCGGCGTGCACGGACGTCGCGTGTCCACGCATGGGCGCCGACGCCGATCCGAGCAGAGCCGCGCGCAGGAACGCCGCGTCCTCTTCGCTCGCCACCATCTTGTCTTTCTTTGCCTCCTTTTCGGGCGCCGGCTTCTTCCTCGACGATCCTCGAAAGACGAAATCCACCGCCTCGCTCATCGCCACGGGTCTATGTTGATCGGCGTGCGTCAACAACGATTTCACCATGTCCGCCGCGGCGTCGCTCTTCTTCGCCGTCTTCAACAATATGGGCACCGCAGCGATGAAATGTTTCCCGCGAAGCGGTACCTTTTCCACGACGGCTCTAAAGATGCGTTCGTAGTTGGCGTGCACGTCGGCGAATTCGGCGAGCGACCGCGTGAACGGAATGGTAAACGCGTCGGCGCGATACGTGTGCGCCAACTCGGCGACCAATTCTTCGAGTTCCGGAATCTTCACCAAGTGTTTGAACGCGCGCTCGGGTAACGCCTTGACGCGTTGCGTCTGACACAGCGCCAACATGGCTTGCAACGACTGCGAGTGCAACGGGACGCGCGTGCCCTTGGCGATGCCCTCGAGCAACGCCTCCACGAGCGGTTCCGCCATGTTGGTGCGCGCGGCGAGCTGCGTGGCCACCATGAGCGCGCCTGCGAATTGTTCAGAGTTCGCCGCGGACGCGAGTCCGGCTTCCAGGTACGGCAAGAGTCTCGTCGTGACGCCGCCGTCGACGTCCTTCATCACGCCGATGGCTTCGGTGATGAGCACGGCGTAAAACGCAGACGTCACGCCGACGTTTCCCTTAGAGGTGATGCAAAAAAACGAAAATGAAAGACGTATACACAGTCAGTCGATGGGTTCGAGCGAGAACAGGGTGTGTGCGCCGGCACTCTAGGCGATTCGCGCCACCGCGGAGCGCAGTACGTTGCGAGCGAAAGGTGCGAACGCCGACAATGCCGGCGCTTCGTTAAAAGAATACATGTACCACCGCGAGTGGAGATCCATCACGTGTCGCGATTCGCACGAGTGCCCGCGGTCGTGATTGGACGTCCCAGTCGCCGTGGAAAACAAAGCGCTGAAACAAAAAAATATGAAGAAAACACGAGCCGAGCGCCGCTCGAATCGTCACTTTTCGTCGCGTACCTTTGCCGTCGCCATCTCCGTCGCGCTCTCCGCACAAAACGTAAAGAACGCCTTATCTTTCGAACATCGCACCGCCAACGCATCTCTCGGCGGCGCCGCACCCGTCTCTTTCACCCCACTCAACCATTTAAAGTGCTTACTATTCTCCAACTGACACGTCTGCGCGCACTTGACGAACTCCGCCGTCGAGTGCCACGGCAACGCGCACGCGATAAAATCATCCACATCGTACACGTGAATCTTAAACCTCCGCACCAAGTACTCCAACGTCGACACCGCGCACTTCTCCGTGAAATACCCGCTCAACAATCGCAAATACGCGCGCAACTCGACGCTCGTCGCTCGCGACGTCTCCGCGTCCTCCGACTCTCTGTGTCCCGCCTCGGCGCGCGCTCTCGAAAACAACGTCTTCGCGAACGGTTCGAACCGCCCGTCCCGACGACACAACTCTTCGAATCCTCTCACACCGACGGCGTGTATCGTCTCTCGATCGACGTCCGCGGCGTCTCGCGCGTCGTACAGGATGGACGCCTTGGCGTTCGCGCCCAGTCGCTGTTCGCGCGTGCGCGACGATGCGAGCGTCTTGAGCGCCGCCCCGAGCGCCGTCGTGGGCGCCATGACGACACGACGCGAACGAAGACGCGCGCGTGCTTTTTCCTCGAACTGACTCGCGCGTCGCCGCGACGCGCGCGTGCGAGTGCCGCGCGATGATGGAACGCGCGCGCCGCCGCCGTCATTCTTGCCCCGTTGGCGCTCTCGGGATGGTGTGTGGGCGCCACGTGGGATCGATCGCGGGACGACGACGACGACACACGACGACGGACGCGCGCGATGGAGTCGTACCGGCAAAAGTTTATCCAAACCGGGAAATTCGCCCCGATGAAACACTTCATGGTGCGCGCGCGTCGCGAGGTCGCGCGCGCGACGACGACGACGAATGAACGAACGAGGGATTCGTTCGCGACAATGTGGAGACGCGCGCGTCGCGCTGGAGGGACGCGCGAGGACGCGAACGGGTGGGTGAGAGTGGCGAACGACTGACGAAAAATGTGTGCGTGTACGTGCGTTTTCTTTCGCGCAGGTGGGGGTGTTCGTGTTGGCGTTCGGACTCGAAACGTATCATCATCACAAGCATCACGGCGACGACCACGCGAGTCACGGCGACGACCACGCGGCGAAGGATGCGGCGGCGGCGGCGAGCGCGAGAGAGGCGCCGGCGGTGGTGTCGAGTTTGGATGACGTGCAGCGAGAGGTGGATGCGCTCGGGGCGAGAGTGCGCGCGATGCGCGAGACGATGATGGGACGGTGAGTTCGCGAGTTCGCGTTGTAGAAGTTTGTGTAAGTACAGTACAGTCAGAAATTTGCGTTATTTCACGAGTTCGTTCGTCGTTCGTCGCATCCGGCGATGTGGGTGGTAACGCAACACAGTGCACACGTCTTCGTCTGCGGCAGTGGGAAAAAAGTATGGTTTAGCGCGGCGGCGGCGGCGGCTACGCTCCGGCGCCGGCGCCGTTTTGCAGACGCACGGCTTCGAGCTCCGCGCGAACGTGAAGATCGGTGGACGTCGAGTTGACGCGTTTCGCGGCATTCATCGGTGGCGCGCTGATGGGTGTATCGCTATCGTCGCGTTCGTCGCGTTTCGTACCGCGCTGCCCCTCCACGGAACCGTCGTGTAAGACGGCGTTGACGCGCGCGCCGGCGTCCCCGTCAGACCGCGGCGACGCGGGCTCTTCGTCCTCGCTCGGTGAATCGCTCGGTGATTGCGCCGCCTGTCCCTCGTGCTTCCACGTGCCGCCATCCATCGGTTTGCACACCCAGTACTTGTCCCGATACGTCTCTCTCCCCGGGTACACGTCCGGCGTGATGGTTTCACCGCCGCGCAACCAATTCACGCACATGGTTAAACACTGTCTCGCCGTCGGACGCTTTTCGGGATTTGTCTGCGTCGCTAATCGACCTAATTCTCGAATAAATTCCACCTCGCGCTCGTTGGTCTTTCTCGTTCGCTTTTTGAGCTGTTCGATGAGCTGAAAACACATGACGCCGTACCCGTACATGTCGCTCGAACAGTCGTAAGGCGCGCCGCTCTCGACCTCGGGCGCGCGGTACTTGGGCGGACCAATCTTCGGCGTGAGACGAGGATTGACATCCTCGCGCGAGCCGACGCCGCCGGCGCCGGGAAGCACGCGCGCGAGTCCGAAATCCGTGAGTTTCGCCGTTTGGTAATCCTGCGCGCGATCCATCAGTCGTTCAGTCGTTCGTTCAGTCGTTCGCCCTCTCGCGCTCGAGATATTTTCACCCTCGTCGCCGCGCGTCCCGAAAGCCTCCTCCGCGTCCCCACGCACCTCCGATATCAACACGTTCCGAGCCTTGACGTCTCTGTGCACGTGTCCCGCCGCGTGCACTCTCGTCAACGCTCTCGCCACGTCCGCCAAAACCTTTACTCTATTCGCCTCGTTCACCACGCGTTTGCTTCGCAGCGAGTGCGGGACAAACTCCATCACCATGTGACAATCGCCCCCTTCGATGAACGCGCCGAACACGCGCGTGACGTTGGGATGCGCGAACGCGTTGAGATACCATAAATCTCGCTTCAGACCCGCGATTCGATCGGGTCGCGCGTTCGCCGTGACTTTAACGGCGACCGGTTCGCCTAATAATTCCGCGCGGTACACCTTTCCAAAGGACCCGTCGCCGACTTGCGTCCACCGATCGCGCGCGCTGAGATCATCGGGATCGAACCCGAGCGGGCCATCGTCGTTCGGGTCGAGCGTGTGATCGGGCCCTCGCCGCGAGCGCGGGCTCGACATGCCGCGCGGGCGGGAATGCGGCGGACGCACCGGCGGCAACGACGCGGTTTCACCGATGACGGCGACGCCCGATCGGGGGACTCTTTGAGGAGTCGTGATCGGTGAAATCGAGACACTCTGGAGGAGAGAAAAAGTAACAACCTCGGGGTTTACCTCCGGGGTCCACGGGGGTGGGCAGTTTGATAGAGGGTTTAGGTGTACACTATTGGAATAGTGGCGCGCACGACGAGACGCGCGGCGACGAGACGCGCGGCGACGGTACACTATTACACGGCGACGGTACACTATTACACGGCGACGGTACACTATTACACGGCGCGTTTTTCTTCTTTCCCTTTCTCGTTTCGCGTCGCTACACCTGTGGACGCGTTTGGACGACGTAGACGACGCCGTCGCGGACGCAGCCCTCGATGTCTTGCGGGGAGGCGAGCGCGCGTTCGATGGCGACGCCGGCGCGCGCGACGGCGGAGAGCGTCTCGTGTTGGACGTTTCGGTCCCAGATGAGGGCGTCGGAGGCGTAATCGGCGTGGTGCGCGGCGGTGGCGTGCATGGGGACGGATTCGTAGAGACCGGCGCCGGCGTATCCCTCGAGATCTTCGCCGTTGGAGTCGGAGCGGAAGATGAGCGTCTCGCGGGGCACGCGAAGGACGGTGTTCTTGGACGGGAATCCCGCGATTTCCGGCGCGGAGACGGTACCATCCGTCGATTTCTTCACCGTAAAACTCAACGCGCGTCCGGGATAGTTCCCCACCAACGTCTCCCCCATGCCCTGCACGATCTCGGCGTAGAGCTCGTCGGCGGCGTTCGTGCTCGGGTTGACGGTGTGAATGACGAAGGCGTGGTCGGCGTCGATCACGGGCTGCACCAAGATGGACATGCGAAGGTTGTTAAAGTTCAAACCCCGATTACGCATGCTCACGAACGCGCGTTCGTTCCATTTTGACGCCCAGACGTCGCAGATGGCTTTCCAGGCGAGCTCCCACGTCTCCTCGTCGGCGGGCGGCGTCAACCCGCCTCGACGCATGACGTCGGCGAGCGCGTCCAACATGCCTTGTGGCGGCACGACGGTTCGCACGCATCGTCGACACATGCGAAGCGATGTCTCCAACGCGATCCCCGTGGAGTCGTCGATCTCGCGCATGAGCTTGGCCAACGTCGCCGCTTGCGACGTGTTTTCGGGACTGGCGAGGACGTGTTCAAACGTGCCGAACGGAATGGCGATGGATTTGGGAAGGCTAATCCAATCCGGAATCCCACCGCTCGTCAGGGCGTCTCGAAGAGACTTTGTGTTTCTTGCCTTGGCGCCGACGAGCCCTTCGTTGAAATCCTCCAAGCATATCGCGTATTCGCCGCCGAACTCGACGGCTTGAATGTCGATGCGCGCGCCGTCGTCGTCGGGGGACGCATCCGTCGACGAATTTTCCGCGTCAATGCTCGCGAAATCGATCGGTTCGAACGCCACCGTCTCCTCGACCGTGACTTGCAGTTTAATCGCTCGCTTATCCATGCCGTGAACGGTGTCTAACACCGTCGGTTCGTAACACGTGGCGAACAACACACCGCCGTTGCGCGCGCGCACCGCGCTGTGCGACAACACGTCCACCGACGAACCCGTGAGCACCGCCACCGCACCCGACGGTATCTCCTCATCTCCCCCGACGTGATCGCACACCAACACCGTGGGCGTCTTGAACGTCTCGTTCATCACCTCGGCGAGCGTCTTGACGTGCATCACCTCCCCCGCGCACGTCGCCGGAGAGATTATTTGCCAATCGCCCATGTTGGCCTCTCTCCGCAGGTACATGTCCAGTCTCGTCAAGACGAGCGACAGCGCGAACGCGGGTCCGCCTCGAATGACTTCTTCGGAGAATAAATCAATCGTCCACTTATCGCAATCGCATCGCTTCCCGATGGCCGTCGCCGCGGGTTGCATGCCGTCCGAGACGCCGGCTGCGTACTCGGTGATGGCGAGTCGCGCGCGATCCGCCGTCGCCTTGGCGCGAAGCGCCCACGAGGCGTCGCCGTCGCGTTGAAGCTCGCGAATGCGTCTCCAGCTGATCAAGCTGTACAGTAAGTCGTCGTTGGAGGAGGGTAAGGATAAACAGAGGTCTTCGAGAACCATGTCGGTGAGCTCGAGAAGGCTTTGACAATCCGTGACGGCGTCTGAACCTCGTTGAATGGCGCGGTTGCTCGCGTCGGCGATGGAGAGATCGAGATAGAGTAAATCGCGACACAGTGACGAATCAGATGGATTCGCCAATCCGGCGTCTCGAAGACCGTGTCTCGCGTCGAGACAGGCGTTGACGACGTCGAAAATATTACCCGTGGATTGACTCGCGACGACGTATTCGACGGCGCGCCGCGTCGCGTCGTCCAATCGATGTTTGCACGCGTCGTAACTCTCCACCAAATCCGCACCACTGTGCACAGATTTGAGAATCTTTAAATAGTTTTCAAAATCTCGAATCAGCGCCTCCTTGATGTGCGGCCGCCATATCGGTTCGCTTCGTACGGGACGTTCGAAGGATTCGAGTCGCTCCTTAGTGACGCCGCCCTCGGCGAGCGCGTTCCAGTACGCGCTCAGATCACCGTCGGCCCGTAAGAAATCCAAATACGCGCGGCAGATGACGATATCGTCCGGGGTGGTGTTGTTGTGCAACTTTTGATGCCACTCCTCCATCCATATACCCTTGACTTCTTTGATGTCGTTGCGATGCATGATGTTTAAAATTTCGTCGCGAATCTGTTGGCCCTGCCCGCCGTCGCCCCCTTTCCCCACGGTGCTGAGCATCAGACGCGCCATGTCGCGAAGGTGCGGCTTGGTGACGTACAGCTCGGCGAGCATGTGCGTCAGACGCGATTGTGCGCTAGACAACTCGCGAGGTTTGACGTTGTAATTGCGTTGCCACGTCAACTGTCGCGTCGAGCTGTAGCGAAGCCAGACAAAAATTTTCGCCGCCGCCTTTCTCGCCTTGACCTCATCCTCGCCCTGCGCGCAATACTTCTCCAAGAGCGAGCGCGCGAGGTTGAAACGATGCATGAGCGACCACCACGACCCTCCAGCCTCGGCGCGAACGATGGTGTCGACGAGCTCGTCCGAGACGCGTTCCTCGGCGCTCACGCGAACGCACGACGCGCGATAGTTGGCGTTTCCGTTGGATGTGTCCTTGAACCACGCGTTCCCGTCGATGTTTCGAAAGACAAACTGCAAACCCATGAGTTCATCCGGTCCCTCGCCCGGAAGATCGAACGCGAGACGCTGCATGAAGGCGCACTCGTCGTACGCGTCCGCCTCGTCCATGGCGGCGCTCGTGGAGACGCGATCCGTCGGAAAGCACCCGGTGAATTCCTCCATCAGCGTCTCGCAGCTCATGTGCGACACCGCCTCCGTGTTCGCAGGACGCACTGTCGACGGGGCGAGGATCCACTCCCCCGGTTCCTCCTTCGCCACCCCCCAGTGACAGACGAGCGGTTCGAGCGCGTTCGTCGTGAGCACCACTCGACGACCCGTGACTTTTCGTCTCGGTCCGCTCATCGCTTCCTCGTCTCGACCACCCTTCTCGTACACCTGCACCAACAGTTCGCCGTCCGCGAGTGGATACAACGCATCACCGATCATCATCTCCCCGTCGTCGGATTTCACCGCGCGCCAACGCGCCATGATGGACGGTTCGCTCGGCGTCTTCGTCGCCGCCGCCGCCGCCTGGTCCTTCGTCCGTGTCGGCAACAGCGCGCGTAAATCGCGACCGCGACGATTCGACGGCGGCGGCTTTTGCGACGGCGGCGGCGGCGCCGTCGCCTTCGTCGCGGCGCTCGTCGACTCGGTCGCGGTCGCCGCCGACGGGCTGTTCGCGTCTCCCGCGCGCTCGCCCTCGCGCCCGTCGCCCCGCGGCGTCCTCGTCGTCTCGCGCGGCGCCGCGCGCCGCGGCTCATCGTCCCCATCCACGATGGGTTGTCCGTACCGCCGTCTGATGTCGTTCAGCGTCACCCCCGACGCCACCTCGCGCTTTAAATCGACGACGGCGGCGGCGAATTCGGCTTCTCTCCATTCCTCCGTCGTCTCGTTCGGCTTTCCCGCCTCTTCCCACCGCACGTACGCGCGAATCTGACACAAATCTCTCGGCACATCGATCGACGCTAAATCCACCTCACCGTCCACCACCTCAGTGCCCGCGCGCGTCGTCTCCACGCGTCGCACGGTTCGCCGATGAATCCCCGCGCGCCGACGATCGCGGTCGCGATCGACGCGTTCACGACCTCTGCGCGCACCGATCGACGTCGACGCGCCGCGACGCGCGACGAGGACGCGAGACATATTTCGTTTCGTCGATGTATCCCCCGCGCGAGCGACGACGCGCGTCGCGTCGAGACGTGGCGCGCGTTCAAAGTGTTCGTCGCGCGGTCACCTCGCGAAACCTCGACGGTCGTTAGGATTGCTCGAAATTGGCATCATTCAACGACGCGCGGTGACTCGCGCGAGCGCACGAACGCGTCGCGGTCGACGGTGATCGACGAAAACATACCTGTCGTCGACGCGACATGTCGCGGACGTACTCGATGGCGGAGGTGGCGCGACACGCGTCGAAGGATGACTTGTGGATGGTCATCGGCGACGGCGTGTACGATTTGACAAAGTTTGCGGCGTTTCATCCGGGAGGTGCGTCGTTCATCGTCGCGGCGGCGGGACAGGACGCGTCGGAGGCATTTTACGCGCTGCATCGCGCGGAGATTTTGGAAAAGACGGCGAAAAAGTACAGAATCGGGACGCTGGAGGGGACGGCGGCGGCGGCGGGTGGGCACGCGGGGGCGCTGAGCGCGGTGCCGTACGCGGAACCGAGCGCATTTCAGGGAGCGCCGAGTCCGTATTACGATGAATCGCACGTTCGATTTCGTCAGGCGGTGCGCGCGTTTTACGACGAGCACGTGCGGCCGGACATGGTGCAAAAGGATATCGCGGGGCAACCGCCGTCGGCGGAGTTGTACGAAAAGTTGGGCGCGGCGGGGATGTTCGCGACGCGTTTACAGCCGGGACCTTGGATGAAAGACTGCGTGGATAACTGCGGGATGACGCTTCCGGGTGGGCTGGCGCCGGAGAAGTTTGACACGTTTCACGAGATGATCGCGCACGAGGAGCTCGGGCGTTTGGGCGTGCCGGGGTACTGCGACGGCATCGGCGCGGGTTTCGTCATCGGCGTGCCGCCGGTGCTCATGTTCGCCAGACCAGAGGTGCGACAAAAGGTTGGAAGGGAGTGTATCATGGGTAAGAAGCGAATCTGCTTAGCCATTAGCGATCCGTTCGCTGGAAGCGACGTGGCGGCTGTTCAGTGCACCGCGACGAAGACGCCTTGCGGCAAGTTTTACATCGTCAACGGCGTCAAGAAATGGATCACGAACGGTACTTTTTGCGATTACTTCACCACCGCCGTGCGTACCGGCGGAAAAGGTTTGCAAGCGCTCTCGCTGTTGCTCATCGAACGGGGCGAAGGTGTGGAGACGAATCCCATCAAGACGGCGTACAGCCCCGCGGCGGGAACTTCGTACATCATCTTTGAAAACGTCAAGGTACCCGTGACAAATCTCCTCGGACGCGAAGGCGATGGTTTCAAGCTCATCATGCACAACTTTAACCACGAACGCTGGATGATCGTCGCCGGCACGAACGGCGCCATGCGAAACGTGCTCAAGGAGTGCTACACGTTTGCGAATCAACGTAAAACGTTTGGCAAAAAGTTAATCGAGCAGCCGGTGATTCGCAACAAACTCGCGCGCATGACGTCACAACTCGAAGCCGTGGAGTGTTGGACCGAGTCCATCACGTACCAGATGTCTAAGCTGACGCACGCGCAGCAAGCCGTCGCCCTCGCGGGTCCGATTGCTCTTTTAAAGTTTTTGTGCACCCGAGTGGCGAATCTCTTCGCCGACGAGAGCGCGCAAATTTTCGGCGGTCGAGGCATCACGCGCACAGGCATGGGGCGCGTCATCGAGGGATTTAACCGAGCCGCGAAATTTTCCGCCATCCTCGGCGGTTCGGAGGAAGTCATGGCTGACTTGGGGGTGAAACAAGCGCAACGCTTGTTCCCCGACGCTGCCAAGCTTTGATCGACGCGCTTCTAATAAACGACGCAACTTTATCACCACTCTCTGTTGTAAAACGCAGTGTAATTTTCTTCATTAAAGCATACAATAAATATTATCATCTGGCTGCCGCGGGCGCTCGCACGGGGACGTCGGCGAAAACGATGGTCGGTTGTTTCTCCGACTCGACGGGTTCGGGATGGTCGAGAGTGTAGTGTAAGCCTCTCGATTCTCGGCGCATGAGCGCGCACCTGAGCATGAGTTGCCCGGCGACGATCAAGTTGCTGATTTCAGCGGACTGCATCGTGTATCCCTTCATCTTGGCGAGGTGCGCCTCGCTCTCGAACGCGAGCTCTTGGAGCTTGAAGAGAGCGGCTTCCATCTCCGCCGTCGTGCGCACGATGCCCGCCGCGTTCCACATCGTCCGCTGAATCTCGCGTCGAGTCGTTTTCTCCCAATCACCGTTTTCGTAGGTGAAATTCTTCATCACCAACCCGCGCGACAAATCCTCGCACCGTTCGTCGAGCCACTGTCGCAGGCGCTCGTCGTCGGCGTCGCTCGAGGGCAACTCGGCGCGCAACGCGGCGAGTTCGTTCGCCACTGACACGACGGCTCGCCGAGCGAAGACGATGCCCTCTAAAAGGGAGTTACTCGCCAACCGATTCGCGCCGTGGACGCCGGTGTATGCCACCTCTCCACACGCGAAGAGACCGCGTAGAGACGTCTCGCCGTTTTCATTCGTAGAGATGCCACCGCACATGTAGTGCGCCGCCGGCACCACGGGAATGCGATCCTTCGTCATGTCTATGCCGCGCTTATCGAGCTCAGCGGCGATGCCCGGGAAGTTTTGCCTGATTTCATCGCCGTCGACATGCGTAATGTCCAAGAAGACGCACGGCGAACCGGTGCGCTTCATCTCGCTATCGATGCTTCGAGCGACGACGTCGCGAGGCGCGAGCTCCTCTCGCTCATCGTATCTCGACATGAAACGCTCGCCGAGGGCGTTATACAGTCTACCGCCGTGCCCTCTCACGGCTTCGGTGATCAAGAACGCGTTTTCGTTCGGTGACATTTTCGGCGCGCCGCCTTCGCCCGTGTATAGCGCCGTCGGGTGAAACTGCATAAATTCCATGTTTGCCACCGCGACGCCCGCGCGCGTGGCCATGGCGATGCCGTCACCCGTGCTCACCACGGGATTCGTCGTGCTCGGGAACAGATGTCCCGCGCCTCCGCACGCGAGCACGGTGGACGCCGCGACGAATTCCTTGGTTACGCCTCGCGCCTCGTCGACGACGAGCACCCCCGCGCACCGCGCACCGTCTCTCGTCTTCAACAACTCCATGGCGAAGTGATACTCGTGAAATTGAATTCGTGGGTGCGCCTTGGCCGCCTCGAGCAGCGCGCGCTCGATCTCTTTTCCCGTCATGTCGTCCGCGTGCACGATGCGATGACGACTGTGCCCGCCCTCTCTCGCCAAGTGCAAGCTCCCATCCGTCGCGTCGCGCGTGAATCGCGTCCCGCGCTCGATGAGCGTCTTCACCGCCGCTGTCGAGTCCTCCACCATCACTCGAACCGCGCGTTCGTCGCACAGATACCCACCGGCGACGCACGTATCGCGCACGTGTTCGTCCACCGAATCGAGCTTATCCACAACCGCGCTGATCCCACCCTGCGCGTACGACGTCGCCGCCTCGAACGCGCGCGCCTTGGTGATGACGGCGACGTCTCCGTGTTCCGCCGCGTCCAACGCGTACGACAGACCCGCGATCCCACTCCCCACGACGGCGAAATCCACGATTGCGCGCTCGTCGGCGCGTCTCGCCCCGCCGCCGCGTCTCGCCCCTCTCGTCGGCGTCTTCACCCGCCCCGCCCCGCTCTTCACCCGCCCCGTCGTCGACGTGGACGTCGACACCACCCGTCGCGCGCTCTCTCTCGCGCGCGCACGCATCGTCGCGCCCTCCTCGTCCTCGTCCGACGACTCGCCGACGCCTTCGTCC
>Ga0255782_10001047_pt1 | contig 24390 bp, 15 predicted proteins | sample 101ome_26_FD_179980 | JGI IMG/M metagenome (GOLD analysis project Ga0255782, IMG submission 179980) | Coastal salt marsh microbial communities from the Groves Creek Marsh, Skidaway Island, Georgia - 101408AT metaG (version 2) | ecosystem: Environmental > Aquatic > Marine > Intertidal zone >...
CCTCTAATTCCTTTTCATCTTTAATATATATCCCTTTAGAGCCTTTATTAATTTTAAACAAAGGGGGTTGAGCTAAATAAACATGACCATGCTCAATTAATTTATTAAATGGTTTGTTGTTAAAAAAAGTTAATAATAATGCTCTAATATGTGATCCGTCAACATCAGCATCTGTCATAATTATAATTTTACCATATCTTAAATCTTTGAGATCTATTTCTTCAGCTTTTGGATCTAAACCGAGTGCGTTTATTAAAGTAACAATTTCATTTGATGAAATCATTTTTGATAGAGCTTTGGTTCTTTGCTCTGAACCATCTTTATTACCATTTTTTTTTAATTGAATGTCTTCTACATAGGTATTTAATATTTTTCCTCTTAGAGGTAAAACTGCTTGATTAGATCTATTTCTTCCTTGTTTTGCAGAACCTCCAGCTGAATCTCCCTCTACGATAAACAGTTCTGTTCCCTCCTGTTTTCCAATCTGACAATCTGCTAATTTTCCGGGCAAACCACTTAATTCTAAAGCACCTTTTCTTCTTACATTTTCTCTAGCTTTTCTGGCTACATCTCTTGCCATTGCAGCTTGAATGATTTTTGCAAGAATAATTTTTGCAATAGAGGGATTTTGATCAAACCAGATTGATAATTTTTCATTAACAATTGTTTCAACAATCATTCTAACTTCGGAAGAAACTAACTTGTCTTTAGTTTGTGATGAAAATTTTGGATCAGGTATTTTGGTTGATAAAACACATGTAAGTCCCTCTTTTATATCATCACCAGAAATGGCTAATTTATTTTTTTTTAATAAATTGTGCTCGTTTGCATATTTATTGATAATTCTAGTAAGTGCACTTCTAAATCCTAAAACGTGAGTACCACCATCTTTTTGAAAAATATTATTTGTATACGGAAATACATCTTCAGAGTATCCAGCATTCCATTTCAAAGAACATTCTATTTCTATATTGTCTTTTTTACCTTCAATGTAAATTGGTTTTTTAAATAAGTCGTTACCATTCTTGTTTTGCAGTTTTTCTCTTTTTTCATCTAGAAATTCAACAAATTCTAAAACACCACCATCAAATTTAAATTCTGTTACTTTTTCTTTTTTTAAACTTGCGTCTATAAAAATAATTTTAATTCCTTTATTTAGAAAAGCTAATTCTCTCATTCTTTTTATAAGAATATTCGCACTAAATTTAATAGATGAAAAAATTTCTTTAGAAGGCAAAAAAGTAATTTGTGTTCCAGTTTCTTTTGATTTAGCCACTACTTTAAGTGGAGCTTTTGCATCGCCATTTTTAAATTCTATGAAATGTTTTTTGCCATCTCTATTAATTTCTAACTCTAATTTTTCTGACAATGCATTAACAACAGAAACTCCCACACCATGAAGACCTCCTGATACTTTATACGAATCATGGTCAAATTTACCTCCTGCATGGAGCTGAGTCATAATCACTTCTGCGGCAGATTTTTTTTCTCCTTTATGCATATCAACAGGAATACCTCTACCATCATCACTTACCGTAACTGTACCATCAGCGTTGATCTTAACTTTTATATTTTTGCAATGTCCAGCTAGAGCTTCATCAATAGAGTTATCAACAACCTCATAAACCATATGATGGAGTCCAGTTCCATCATCGGTGTCACCAATATACATTCCAGGTCTTTTTCTGACCGCTTCTAAACCCTTAAGAACTTTAATGGAGTCAGCTTGATATGTATTTTTATCTGTCATTTTTAATATTTGGAAAAAATTAATTATATCATTTTTAAAAAAAAATACTGATTTATATTTTTTGATGATTATTAATTTAGATTAATTTACCCAACAAACAAAGGCCCATTTGATGGCGGAGAGAATGGGATTCGAACCCATGAAAGAATTACTCCTTTACACGCTTTCCAAGCGTGCGCCTTCAACCACTCGGCCACCTCTCCTATTAAGTAATTTTAATATTTCTTTAGTCACTTTATCAAATTTAATTGAATGTATAGATGTGGCAGACCTAATAACAGATTCGTGAATATCTACATTGTATATTAAATTTGAGTAATTTTGAGGTGGACAATCACCATAAATTATCACTGTTTCAATATCAAAATTTACTGATAAATGAGAGAAACCTGTATCATTTCCCACACAAAATTTACAAGACTTTAGATAAGGAATTATATCTTTAATTTTTTTATCTGATGAAAAAATAAATTCTAATTCATTATTAAATTTATCTTTTATTATTCTCTCATCATCTGCCTGGTCCATACCACTTATAATCAAAAATTTTTTAAAATTTTCTTTTTTTAAAAAATTTATTATTTCTATATAATTACTAATTTGCCACCTTTTTTCAATTCCTGAAGCAGCAATAATAATGCCAACAGTATCTTTTTGAATTTTGTTTTTTCTTAAGATCGGTTTAAAATTAACATTTTTATTATTTGTAATTTTTTTTACAAATTCAAGTGTCTCTTTATCATTTTTTACTGTTTGAGAAAAAAAACTCTTATAAAGTTTTTTATCTCTGTTCAAAAAAAAATTTTGAAATTTTAAACCAAGTCCCCAAATAATTTTAATGTTTGATAATTTTGCGATTAATAAATATCTAAGTGATGGGTGAAAAACAAAACATTTTTCACAATTTAATCTATTCACAATAATAATATTTTTTAAAAATATTTTGATGTTGTGAAAAAAATGAATAACGCCTTTTTTTGGTTCTTCAAGGTAAATTACCTCATCACAAAAAGATGAGTATGCTAAATAATCTTTTGCTTGTGTAGATTTTTTTGTTAAGAAGTATAATTTGTTATTAAAAAATTTTGCTATTTCTTGATAACAATACATTTTTGAAACAAAATGTCCCCAGCCTTTACCTGGATCAATAATTAAAATTTTACCCATTTTTAAAATATACTAAAGATGTCCCCATTATATTGTATAATTTTTTAGTTTTTGAAATTTCATTAAGATATTTTACAACATCTTTTGCTGAGCGTTTGCCAGGAACATAATCGTGCCAAAGGATAATTCCATCATTTGAAATCATATCAAATGACTTTTCAGAATCATTTTTAACAACAGAATAGGTATGTCCTCCGTCAATAAAAATTAAATCTATTTTCTTTTTGTAATTAGTATGATCAAACTCTAACGAATTTTGAAAAATTACTTTTATTTTTTTATCTACTTCATTACCAGTAAATAAGAATTTATTGTAAATACTCTCATTTTTGATGTTTCTAAATGAGACGCTATTATCCCTGTCATTCTTTGACAAATTATCAATTTCTTTTGGATCAATTGTGATTGTTGTAATTTTTGCTTCAACGGGTGCATTAAGAGCCATCATAAATGTTGTTTTTCCACTGCATGTACCAAATTCAAATATATTCATACTTTTTTTACTTAATGTCGAGATAATCCAAGCCTCAAGATCTGAAGTCATCCCAACAATTTGATTTTTAGGGGTAATGCTAAAGCTTTTTATTATAGCTTCTTTTTTTGGTCCTTTAAGATTTTTTGAAATTTCTACCAATTTAAACAAATCATTAATCTCAGAAATATCAACTTTTTTAATTGTGTAATTGCTAAAATACGTTCTTATTTTTTTTTTATTTAAAAAATAAATTAACACCAAATTAATCAATAACAAAAATATGATAGTTAATTCTGTTATCATTTTTCCTTACTAATTTTTAAAACACCAATAAACGCTTCTTGAGGTATTTCAACTCGTCCAAATTGTTTGGATCTTGCTTTACCTTTTTTTTGTTTTTCTAGTAGTTTTCTTTTACGATCGGTTGCACCACCTCCATGTATTTTAGTTAATACATCTTTCTTAAAACCCTTGATAGTCTCTCTTGCAATTATTTTACCTCCTATTGCTGCCTGAACAGGTATCATGAAATTATGTCTTGGAATTAAGTCTTTTAACTTTTCACAGACTTCTCTACCTGTTCTTTGAGCAAAATCTTTGTGTATCATCATTGCCAAAGCATCAACTGGTTCCCCATTGACTAAAATACCTAATTTAACCAAGTCACCTTCTCTGTATTCAGCAATTTCGTAGTCAAAACTTGCATACCCACTAGTCATGGATTTAATCTTGTCATTAAAATCAAATACAACTTCATTTAATGGCAGTTCATAGCTTAATACAGCTCTATTGCCCGAATAAGTTAAATTAGTTTGTATGCCTCTTTTATCTTGGCAAAGTTTAATTATTGATCCTAGATATTGATCTGGAGTAATAACAGTTGCTTTAATCCATGGTTCTTCGATGGTTTTTATTAAAGTTGGATCTGGTAAGCTTGATGGATTTTGAAGATCTAATGTTTCTCCATTATTTAAATTAACTTTATAAACAACTCCTGGTGTTGTGGTTAATAAATTAACATCAAATTCTCTTTCTAGTCTTTCAGTAATAATTTCAAGATGCAATAATCCTAAAAAACCACATCTAAAACCTAATCCTAATGCAGATGAAGATTCTGCTTCAAAAGAAAAACTTGCATCATTTAATTGTAATTTAGCTAAGCCATCTTTTAATTTTTGGTATTCAGAACTGTCAACAGGGAATAAACCACAAAAAACAACTGGTTTACTTGGCTTAAAACCTGGTAAGGCCTCTACTGTAGGTTTGGTTGCATCACAAATGGTATCGCCAACTTTTGTTTCAGATAAAACTTTTATACCTGTAGTAATAAAACCAATTTCACCTGAATTTAATTCATTCATGTCTTTAGGTTTTGGAGTAAAGACCCCCACTTTTTCAACAATATAATCTTGATTTGTTGAAAGCATTTTTATTTTCATATTTTTGGTTAATTTTCCATTGATAACTCTAACTAAAATTACCACTCCAAGATAAGTGTCATACCAACTATCAACTAGCAAACATTTTAGATCATCAGAAGGTTTACCCTTAGGAGCAGGTAATAAAGTAATAATTTTTTCTAATATATCCTCAATTCCCTCACCTGTCTTTCCTGAGCAAGGCACTGCATTTTCTGTATCAATACCTATTACATCCTCTATTTGCTTCTTTGTTTTTTCAATATCTGATGCTGGTAAATCAGTTTTATTTAAAACAGGGATAATTTCATGATTAATATCTAAAGCTTGATAAACGTTTGCAAGTGTTTGTGCTTCAACTCCTTGTGTGCTGTCTACTATTAAAATAGATCCTTCACACGCATATAAAGATCTAGAAACCTCATAACTAAAATCAACATGTCCAGGTGTATCAATTATATTTAAAATATAATTTTTTCCATCTTTTGATTTATAATTTAACTTTACAGTTTGGGCTTTGATTGTAATTCCTCTTTCTCGCTCAATATCCATCGAGTCTAAAACTTGATCCTTCATCTCTCTTTCGGTCAACCCACCACATTTATGAATTATTCTATCTGCTATAGTTGATTTTCCATGATCAATATGTGCAATGATTGCAAAATTTCTAATATGATCAATAGTGTCCATTGTTTCTATGATCTAATTTTAGCACCAGTTTTTTTTTCTACTAATTCAATTATAGATTTGTTTAATAAATCCAAATCTTGCTCTTTAAGCGTTTTTTCATTTGATTGAATTGATACATTAATAGCTATAGATTTTTTGTCCTCAGGTATATTTTCACCGTGATAAACATCAAAAATTTTAACTTCCTTAATTAGGTTTTTATCTACGTTATAAATTACATCAATTAAGTCTTGAGAGATAAAATTTTTATCTACTATAAATGCAAAATCTCTTTCTGATTTTTGATAATCTGATACTTCAAATTTAGACTTTTGATCATTTAAACTTTTTTTTGTAATCTTTAAATTATCTATAAATATTTCAAAACCAACTAATGCCTCTGTCTTTATGTCTAATTTTTTAATAATATTTGGGTGCAGCTCACCAAAATAAGCTGCTAAATGTTCTTTACCTTTGTTTAGAAAAACTCTTCCTGATTTTCCAGGGTGAAAGTAATTTGGAGTATTGTCATCAATAAAAAGTTTATTTGGATTAAAACCAGCTTCTTCTAAAGTTTGAATTACTACTTGTTTTGCATCATAAACATCTACATTTCTCGATTTATCTAACCAAGATAATCTTGATTTTTTACCAGCATTTAAACCGCCAATTACAGTTTCTTGCTGACCTGGTTCAGATCCAAAAAACACAGGACCTATTTCAAACAAGGAAACATCTTTAAATCCACGATCAAGATTTTTACTTAAATAAAAAATTAAATTTGAAAAAATTGAGTTTCTTAAAACGTTCAAGTCTGAACTTATGGGATTAACTATCTCAATAGAATTTTTTTGCTCCCTAAATAAATCGTTTATTTTAGAGTCGGTAAAAGACCAAGTTATTGTCTCAAGATATCCCTTTGATGCAAGAGATCTTTGTAAAAAATGAAACTGTCTTTGTGATTTTGTTAGAGTAGGTTTAATCCTCGTTTTTTCAGGATCTATAGTTTTTATTTTATCATATCCATGAATTCTTACTAATTCTTCAACTACATCAATTGGTTTTGTAACATCAGGTCTCCAAGACGGAACTTTGAGTTTTAAATTATTTTTACCTGATTTTACTTCAAAACCTAAGTGCTTTAATATCTGTGTCATTTCTTTAGTTGATATTTTAAATCCAGAAATTTTTTCAAATAAATTTGAATCAAATTCTATTTTTGTTTTTTCAAACTTTTCAATTTTTTGAATATCGATTCTGCTTACCTCCCCACCACAAATTTCTTTGATTAATTCTGCCGCTCTATTAATTCCTTGTTCAATTGATAAGGGGTCAATTCCTCTTTCAAATCTGAATTTAGCATCTGTATCAATATTTAATAACTTTGAAGTTTTTCTAATAGATCTTGGGTCAAAATATGCAGACTCAATTAAAACATTTTTTGTATCTAACTCGGTTCCAGATCTTGTGCCCCCAATAATACCACCTAAACCCAAAACTCCAGTATTATCTGAAATCACACACATGTTTTCTTCAAGTGTATAATCCTTGTTATCCAAAGCGGTAAAACGCTCTCCTTTTTTTGAATTTCTTACAATTATCCCTTTATCAATCTTGTCTGCATCATATGCATGAAGCGGTCTATTCAAATCTAACATTACATAGTTAGTTATATCGACGACAGCTGAGATTGGTTTTTGACCAATAGAAATTAATTTATCTTTTAACCATTGAGGGCTTTCACAATTTTTTATATTTGTTATGAGGCAACTCCCAAACGAAGTGCAACCTTGGTTTTTTTCTTTATTGATCTTAATTTTAATTTTTTGATTTAATTTAGACTTTATTTTCTTTTCTTTTCTTTCAACAAACTTTCCAAAACCTGTTGATGCAAGATCTCTTGCAATACCCTTTACACCTAGGCAATCTGGTCTATTTGGTGTAATCGATAAATCAATTAAATTTGATTGATTTTTAGAAAAATATTTTTTTCCAATTTTTTTATTATATTTGGACTGATCTAATTCTATTATTCCATCACTGTCTTCGGATAAGCTTAATTCTGACTCTGAGCAAAGCATTCCATAAGAAGTTACACCTCTTATTTTACTTATGGACAGCTTCATTTTATTTTTTGGTATGGTGGCTCCTGGAGGTGCATAAATAGTAAACAAACCTTCTCTTGCATTTGGAGCACCACAAACTACTTTAACTAAATCTTTTTCTCCAACATCAACATCGCAAACTTTTAGCCTATCTGCATCTGGGTGTTTTTCTGTTTTAATTATCTTTGCAATTTTAAAAGCATCAAAATCTGATGATGGTGTCTCTACACTCTCTACTTCCAGTCCTATATCTGTTAATTTTTCTATTAATTGAGCCTCAGTAGATTTAGTTTTTAGGTGATCTTTTAACCAATCATAAGTAATTTTCATCTACTTAAACCTCTATAATTACTAGGAACGTCTAATGGATCGAAACCAAAATGATTAAGCCATCTATAGTCACATTCAAAAAATGCTCTTAAATCATTTATTCCATATTTAAGCATCGCAAGTCTATCAATGCCAATTCCAAATGCATAACCTTGATAAATTTTACTATCTACATTTACATTATTTAAAACGTTTGGGTGAACCATACCACAGCCTAATATTTCTAACCATTTATCACCCTCTCCAATAACTATTTTTCCATCTTTTAATTCATAACCGATATCTACTTCTGCTGAAGGCTCAGTAAATGGAAAATGACTTGGTCTAAATCGCATCTTTATTTTATCAACTTCAAAAAACTCTTTTATAAAATAATTTAAGCATCCTTTTAAATGACCCATGTTAATATTTTTATCGATATGTAATCCTTCAACTTGATGAAACATAGGGGCATGTGTTTGATCACTATCAGACCGATAAGTTCTTCCTGGTGCAATGATTTTAAATGGGGGTTTATCTTTTAACATTGTTCTAATTTGAACTGGCGAAGTATGCGTTCTTAAAAGTTTTTGCTTATCTTCATCTAGATAAAAAGTATCATGCATATCTCTTGCTGGATGATTATCTGGCGTATTTAATGCAGTGAAATTGTTATATTCATTTTCTACATCAGGTCCCTCTTCAACACTAAAACCAATTTCTGAAAAAATAGAGGATATCTCATCAATGGTTTGTGATACAGGATGAATTTTTCCCTTCAAATATGGTCTTGTCGGAAGTGTTACATCAATCTTTTCTTTATTAAGCTTTTCATTTATTTCAAGCTGTTCAATTTTACTGATTTTATTTTCTATTTCATTCTGTAAGACATTTTTTATTTCATTTAAATCGGAGGCAAATGTTTTTCTTTCACTTTCATCTATTTGACCAATTTTTTTAAACTCAAGTGAAATAATTCCATTTTTTCCAAATAGGTCTGTTTTGATTTGGTTTGTCTCAGATAAAGTTAAATTGCCTTGCAATTTATTAAGAAATTCTTCTTTAATTTTTTTAATATCAGACATGAACACAGATTATTTCTTAAAGAAATAAAAACAATAGAGATTAATTTAAAGCTGACTGAGCTTTTTGTACTATTGTTTTAAATGCCTCTGGACTATCATAAGCAATTTCTGCAAGAATTTTTCTATCAATAGTAATTCCACACTTAGTTAATCCATTAATAAACTTAGAGTATGTTAGACCTTCAGCTCTAACACCAGCATTAATTCTTTGTATCCAAAGAGATTTAAAATCTCTCTTTTTATTTCTTCTATCTCGGTATGCATATTGCATAGCCTTTTCCATTGCTTGCTTTGCAACTCTTATAGTATTTTTTCTTCTACCCCATTGGCCCTTAACGGCTTTTAAAACTTTTTTATGTTTAGCTCGGCTAGTTACGCCTCTTTTAACTCTTGCCATTTTATCCTCTTAAGCTGTAGGGCATGTACGATTTTACAATTTTTCCATCTTGCTTTGACATCGCAGTAGTGCCTCTTAATTTTCTAATTTGTGAATTTGTTCTTTTAATCATACCATGTCTCTTACCAGCTTGGGCAGTCATTACCTTACCCTTTGCAGATATTTTAAATCTTTTTTTTGCTGAGCTTTTTGTTTTAAGTTTTGGCATAATTCTGCGAGGTTATACAAAGAATGATTTAAATTTACAACCTTAATTAAGGCTTATAAAGGCTGAATTACCATTATCATTTGCTTACCATCAAACTTAGGATGCAATTCTATTTTACCAACTTCCTTCATGTCCTCTTTAATCTTGTTCATCAATTCATTTCCAAGGTGTGAATGCTGCAACTCTCTACCTTTAAATCGAATTGTAAATTTCACCTTGTCACCTTTTGATATAAATTTTTTTGCATTTTTAACTTTGAATTCATAGTCGTGTGTTTCTGTAACTGGTCGCATTTTAATTTCTTTAAGTAAAACTATTTTTTGTTTCTTCTTAGCAAGGTTGGCTTTTTTCTGGGCATCATACTTAAATTTACCCATATCCATAATCTTACAAACTGGTGGGTTGGCGTTTGCAGCAATTTCAATTAAATCTAATCCTTGATTTTTTGCCATTGTTATAGCTTCGTTCGTGCTTATAACTCCCAAGTTCTCTCCATCACTACCTATAACTTGAACTTCAGGTGATGAAATTCTATTATTAGATCTTGGACCACGGTCCTTAGTTCTTCTTTGAAAATAGTTTTGTTTAAAATCTGCCACTTAGTTTGAAGATGCTTTATTCAAAGCAGAGAATGTTTTTAAGAATACGTCTAGATCCATATTTTCTTGTTTATTAGAGTCTAATCTTCTAATCGTTACTGAGTTACTGTCAACTTCTTTTTTACCACAAATTAATAATAGAGGTATTTTTGCGAGTGAATGATCTCTAATTTTATAATTCAAATTATGTTTTTTTAGATCAACAAAAGAGCTCATGCCAGTTTGTTTAATTTTTTTTGAAACTTGTGTTGCATAATCATCGAACTCCTCTGATATTGGAATTACTACAGTTTGAAGTGGAGAAATCCAAAAAGGGAATTTTCCAGCATAGTGCTCGATTAAAATTCCTATAAACCTTTCAAGAGAACCAAACAATGCCCTATGTAACATCACAGGAACTTTTTTTGTTCCATCTTTATCTACATATGATGCATCAAGTCTACCTGGTAAATTTAAATCCACTTGAAGTGTTCCACATTGCCAATCTCTACCGATTGCATCTCTTAAAACAAATTCTATTTTTGGACCATAAAAAGCACCTTCACCTTTATTTACGCTATACTCTAATTTTGAAGCTTTTACTGCTTCAAGTAAAGATGCTTCGGCTTTATCCCAAACTTCATCGGCACCAACTCTAACTTCTGGCCTATCTGCATATTTTAAAATTACATTTTCAAAACCAAGATCTTTATAAATATCTAAAATTAAATTAGTAACATTTAAACACTCACTTGTTATTTGGTCTTCAGAACAAAATATATGTGCATCATCTTGAGTAAATGCTCTAACTCTTAATAAACCGTGTAAAGCACCAGAAGGTTCATATCTGTGAACTTTTCCAAACTCAGTTATTCTCAAAGGTAGGTCTCTATAACTTTTTAACCCTTGGTTAAAAACTTGAATATGACCAGGACAATTCATCGGTTTAATTGCAAACACTTTTTCGTCAGGTGTTTCAGATGTATACATATTTTCCCCATATTTTTCCCAATGACCCGACTTTTCCCATAGTAAACGATCTAACACTTCTGGTGTGTTTACTTCTTTATAACCCGCAGCATCTTGGCGAGCTCTCATATAGTTAATTAACTTTTGAAAAAGAGCCCATCCTTTTTCATGCCAAAATACAGATCCTGGGCTTTCTTCTCTAAAATGAAATAAATCCATTTCTTTGCCTAGTTTTCTGTGATCTCTTTTTTCTGCTTCTTCGAGTCTTTTTAGATATGCGTCTAGATCTTTTTGAGTGGCCCAACTTGTTCCGTAAATCCTTTGAAGCATTTCATTATTTGAGTCTCCTCTCCAATAAGCGCCTGAAACCTTCATCAATTTAAAATATTTTCCAATTTTACCAGTGGAAGATAAATGTGGGCCTCGACAAAGATCATGCCAATCTCCATGAAAATATATTGAAACTTCCTCACCTTGAGGAATACTTTCGATCAATTCAGCTTTATATATCTCACCTTTTTTTTTAAAATGTTCTATTGCCTTTTCCCTTGACCACACTTCTCTTTTTGTAACAACATCTCTATCAACAATCTCTTTCATTTTATCTTCAATTTTTTTTAAGTCATCTTCAGTAAATGGTTCTTTTCTTGCAAAATCATAATAAAAACCGTTTTCGATTACAGGTCCTATTGTAACTTGTGTACCCGGAAACAGTTCTTGAACGGCCATTGCTAGAATATGTGCCGTGTCATGTCTTATGGTTTCTAATCCTTCTTCATTTTTTGAAGTAAATATTTTTACAGAACAATCTTTATCAATTACAAAATCTAAATCCTTCAATTGACCATCAACAGCAACAATCATTGCCTGCTTAGCAAGTGATGTGCTAATTTTTTCAGCGACTTCTAATCCTGTTGTTTTATTTGGAAACTCTAAATTGTTTCCATCTGGTAATGTTATAGTAGGCATTTAATTAATTAATTTTTTGTACTCTGAATAAGTAGAAAAGCACATTTTTTCAACATTAAACTTGTTTACAATATTTTTTCTTCCTTCAGTACCTATTGTTTTTATTGTTGTATCATCCAAATTTAATACTTTTAGAATTTTTTTAGAAAGTGAATTTGCATTGCCAGCCTCAAAAAGATAGCCGGTTTTTTCATCAATTACTGTTTCGTTTGATCCACCAATATCACTTGCTATTATTACTTTTTCCATTGACTGTGCTTCAACTGCTACCCTTCCAAAAGCTTCAGGTTCAATTGATGCTGAAATAATAATATCAGAAACTTTGTAGGCTAAAGCCATATCTTTACAGTGATCTATAAATTTTACCTGTTTAGTCATTCTATATTGTTCACTCAATCTTATAAGTTTTTTTTTAAATAAATCACGGCCCTGATCACTTCCAAGAATAACAGCATAAAAAGCTTCATAACCAAGTTGAATATTCACCATATTTATAGCTTCTAAAAATAATTCTTGGCCCTTCCATGAAGTTAATCGGCCTGGCAATAAAATTATTTTTTTATTCTCTACAATACCCCAATTTTTTAATAATTTTTTTTCTTCTATTTCTGTTTTTGTAGTGGGGTCAAAATAATCTACATTTATGCCTCTAAAAATCACTAGTAATTTATTTTTAATATCTAAATAATCTGAATAATTATTTTTGATATGAGAAAAAATAAAATTTGATCCAGCAATGATTAAATTAGATTTCACCATAACTGAATTATAAAATTTTTTTATTTTGTTATTAAAATTATATGTTCCATGAAATGTTGTTACAAACTTTCTTCTAGTAATTTTTGTTGCAAATAAACAAGACCACGCTGGTGCTCTGCTTCTTGCATGTACAATAGAAATATTATTAAAAATTATAATAAATATAAGAGCTAGTGTATTGAATATTATTAATAATGGATTTTTACTTTGTACTGGTAATTTAATTAACTTAACTTTTTCTTTATTTATAAATTTTGTTAACTCGCCTCCACTTGTAACTATAAAAGACTTACAGCCATTTTCTGGCAAATAATGTGCAATATCATAGCAACCTGTTTCTGCACCTCCATATCCCAGTTTTGGAATAACTTGCAAAACTTTTAAATTAGATGACATTTGATATTGTTATATATTAATAGAATTACGTATTAAACTTTAATGATGAAATATAGCTACTGTAAATTATCAAATTCTAAGAAAATTCGCTATTTAAAACATGACAAGGATAATGGTCCCTTTATTATTTTTCTTCATGGTTTTATGTCTGACCTTGAAGGAAAAAAACCTAAACATTTTTTAAAGTTCGCAAAAAAAAACAATTATGGATTTTTAGCTTTGGAGTATTCAGGTCACGGAAAGTCCTCAGGAAAATTTATTAATGGCAATATAAGTAAATGGACTAAGGAAACCACTTTATTAATTAAAAAAATTGTTAAGAAAAATAATTTTATTTTAGTTGGATCAAGTATGGGTGCATGGATTTCTCTTAATCAATTCAAAGTATTTAACAAACAAATTATAGGTTTTTTGGGAATCGGATCTGCACCTGAATTTTTAGAAAACTTAATGTGGAAAAAATTTAACAAAAGCATGAAGAGAGAAATTACCCAAAAAGGGATAATTAATTTAAAACATGGAAAATATGAATATCCAATTACACTACAGTTAATTAAAGATGGACGAAAAAATAAAATTTTAAAAAAGAATATTAATCAAAAGCTAAATGTTACAATGGTGCATGGTGAAAAAGATGAGTCCGTGCCTGTTGTCTATTCGAGGAAAGTGCTAAAACTCTTCAAAAATGCTAGAAAAAAGCTAGTCATTATTAAAAATGGAGATCATAGTTTATCTTCAAAAAGATGGTTAAAAATATTAACTAATGAACTCAGTCTAATTCTTTAACTTACTTCCTTAATAGTTTTTTTAAGGGTAATAGGATTGCTAAGTTTATCGAGCATTTCTTTAGGACATACTTGAATAAAATTTTCAATTTCTTGATTAAAATTACTTATAATTTTTTTTGATAGCTCAGAATTAGTTTCGCTTGAATGTTCATTTATTAATTCTTTTAAATAATTAGACCAAAACTCTGTTTCAACTTTTTGCCATACCACAGACTCTGAGTTAACTTTTTTGTTAAAATCATTCGAAGCATCATAAACAAATGCCATTCCACCTGTCATACCAGCTGCAAAATTATCCCCAACATTACCCAATATTACAACTGTACCGCCTGTCATATACTCACACCCATTCGAGTCACATCCTTCGATAACTGTAATTGCTCCTGAGTTTCTTACTGCAAATCTTTCTCCTGCTTGACCTGCTGCAAATAACTTTCCTGAAGTTGCGCCATATAAAACTGTGTTTCCAATAATCGTATTTTCATTAGAGATTAAATTACTTTCTTCAGAAAGTTTGATAGAAATAATTCCACCTGAAAGTCCTTTTCCAACATAATCATTAGCATCCCCTTCCAAAACCAACTTCAAACCTTTTGTGGCAAAAGCTCCAAATGATTGACCAGCTGAACCCTTAAAAGTTAAAGATAAAAAGTTATCTTCTAATTTCTCATAACCAAATTTTTTGTAAAGATGATGACTTATTCTGGTACCAACAGCTCTATTTGTATTTTTTATAATATATTTTTTATCAATTTTTTTGGATTGATCTAATGCATTTTCAATTTCTGGCCATATCTCTTGGTCAAGCGTATCTGGTACAAAATTTATCTCAGGGTTTTCACAATATCTTTTATTATCTCCTGCATCTGCTTGAACAAATAATGGGTTTAAATCTAAATCATCTAAGTTTGGTGATGCTTTACTAACTTGCATTAATAGATCTGTTCGTCCAATAATCTCATTTAATGATTTAAATCCAAGTCTAGCTAAAATCTCTCTAACTTCTGACGCTATAAAGGTAAATAAATTTACAACTTTATCCGGAGTGCCAGTAAATTTTTCTCTTAATTTTTCATCTTGAGTACACACTCCTACTGGGCAGGTATTAGAATGACATTGTCTAACCATAATGCATCCCATAGCAACTAAAGCAGTTGTAGCAACACCATATTCTTCTGCTCCCATCATGGCGGCAATTACAACATCTCTTCCTGTTTTAATTCCACCATCAGTTCTGAGTGTTACTTTGTGCCTTAAGTTATTTAATGTAAGAACTTGATTGGCCTCAGTTAATCCCATCTCCCAAGGTATACCAACATATTTAACACTTGTTTGTGGTGTGGCTCCAGTACCTCCGTTATGTCCAGAAATTAAAATTATATCAGCTTTTGCTTTAGCAACTCCAGCTGCAATTGTGCCTACCCCAGATGAAGCAACTAATTTTACACCAATTCTTGCCTGAGGATTAATTTGTTTTAGATCATAAATTAATTGAGCCAAATCTTCGATTGAATAAATATCGTGGTGAGGAGGAGGTGAAATTAAAGTTACCCCTGGGGTAGAATGTCTTAGTTTTGCAATTTCTTTTGTAACTTTAAATCCTGGCAACTGACCACCTTCACCAGGTTTTGCACCTTGAGCTATTTTTATTTCTATTTCATTACAATTGTTTAAATAATTTATTGTTACACCAAATCTCGCTGAGGCAATTTGTTTTACTCTGGAATTTGCACTATCACCACTTTCCAAGACTTTAAATCTCTTTTCATCTTCTCCACCCTCTCCACTACATGAAGCACCCTTAATTCTATTCATTCCTATTGCTAAGGTCTCATGTGCTTCTTTTGACAAGGCTCCGTGGGACATACTTCCACTACCAAATCTTTTTAAAATATTTTCAATAGGTTCAACTTCTGAAATGTCTATTGAAGGTCCTAATTTTCTTTTTCTAAAATCAATTAAATCTCTTAAATTTATTGGAGGTAAATTATAAATACCTTCAGCATATTTTTTATATCCCTCATAAGAATTAGAGCCAACGGCGCTTTGTAAAAGATGAATTAGTTTTCCTTGATATTGGTGTGTTTCACCATTTTTTCTATAACGATAAATTCCCCCAATTGGTAAAACTGTGTCTGTACTTTCGTAGGCTTCTTTGTGAATAGCTCTTATTTTTTTTTCAATCCCTAACAAACCTATTCCCGAGATTTTTGAAACTACCCCTGGAAAATAGTCAGCAACAATTGTTCTACTTAGACCAACTGTTTCAAAATTACATCCGCCTCTATAAGAACTTAAAACAGAAATTCCCATCTTTGACATAATTTTTAAAAGACCAGCATTTACAGATTTAATATACCTCTCAACACATTCATCGAAACTAAATTGACCAAATAATTTTTTTTCAAATCTCTGGTATAAACTATCAAACGCCAAATAAGGATTTACCGTTGTTGCGCCAACTCCAATTAAAGTAGCAAATGAATGAGTGTCTAATGCCTCTCCTGATTGGACATTTATTGATACGTATCCTCTTAATTTTTTTTGTATTAAAAATGAATTTATTGCACCAACACATAAAAGCATTGGAATTGGTAAATTTTTAGATGATAGATTTTTATCACTTAAGATTATTTGGGTAACACCTTGCCTAACTGAGATTTCAGCTTCTTTTTGAATTCTATCAATAGCAAGTGATAAAGTTTCCTCATTTGAAAAAGTACAATCAATTACTGCAGAATTTTTTCCAAAGAAATTTATAAATTTATCAAATTGTGAATTGGATAGAATTGGGCTATTTAGAACGTAAATATTTTCTTTAGTTAAAGTATCAAAATCTAAAATATTTCCTAAATTTCCAAATCTAGTCTTCAAACTCATCACTTTATTTTCTCTCAAAGAGTCGATTGGTGGATTTGTAACTTGACTAAAATTTTGCCTGAAAAAATGATATAAAGGTCTATATTTGTCAGATAATACAGCAAGAGGTGTGTCATCTCCCATTGAGCCAATTGCCTCTTTTGCATCTTCAGCCATTGGATGCAATATTAATTCTAAGTCCTCTAAGCTTATACCAAAAGTGTGTTGTTTTCTTCTTAACTCATCTCCAGAAAATGTATTTTTTTCATTAGAAATTGTTAGCTTGTCATCTAAATCTATAATTTGAGAATTAAAATGTTTATATTCTTTTGCTAAAAAATCTTTAATTTTTTCATTAGTAAATACTTTCCCTTTCTCTATTCGAACACCAATTATTTCTCCTGGTCCCAATCTTCCCTTAGACAGAATTCTTTTTTCATTTAACTCGATCATACCAGTCTCAGAGCCTGCAAATAAAAGTTTATCTTTGGTAATTGCATATCTAAGTGGTCTCAAACCATTTCTATCATTGGCGGCTATGACCCATTCGTTATCTGTTGCTGCAATTGCAGCTGGGCCATCCCATGGCTCCATAGTACTATTTAAAAAATTAAACAACTGTTGATGATCCTTCGGTAAAGTTTTACTTTTTTTTGACCAAGCATCTGGCACTAACATTAACTTAGCTAATGGAGCAGGTTGTCCAGAAATATTTAATAACTCAAAAACATTATCTAAGGCAGCAGAATCAGACGCTCCTTTTTGGATCACTGGTTTCAAATTGTTTACATCATCAAAAAGAGGACTGTTCATTTCCTCTTCATGCACACGCATCCAATTCTTATTACCTCTATACGTATTAATTTCTCCATTATGAGCTATTGCTCTAAAGGGTTGTGCTAAATTCCAGCTGGGTGCAGTGTTAGTTGAAAATCTTTGATGAAATATTGCATACCTTGAAACAAATCTTTCATCTTTTAGATCTAAATAAAAATCTGAAATTCCTTCAGCTAAAAACATACCTTTGTAAATAATTGACTTAGAGCTCATTGAACAAATATAAAAATTATTCAAAGATGAATTAAAAGCGCTATTTTCAATTTTTCTTCTTGTCTCGTAAATTTTTCTTTCTAACTCTTTATTTAATAAATCTGAGTTATTTGATTTGAATAAAACTTGGATTATTTCTGGCATTGTTTGAAATGCCTTTTCTCCAAGAACTTTTGGATTTACTGGTACTTGTCTCCAACCATATATATTAAAATTATTTTTGGTTAGCTCACTTTCTACAATTGTTTTACAGTTTTCTTGTGAAGCGTAATCGTTTCTTGGTAAAAAAATCATCCCAACACAAATTTCTGCGTTATCATATTTGTGTCCTGTTACTTCTATCTTCTCGATGAAAAAATCTTTTGGTATTTCCACATGAATACCTGCTCCATCTCCAGTTTTTCCGTCCGCATCAACAGCTCCTCTGTGCCAAACAGCTTTTAACGCCTCAATTCCGTACTCGACAATCTGACGAGATTTTTTTCCCTCTGTAGAAGCAATTAAACCTACTCCACAAGCATCATGCTCCATTTCTTTTGAGTAGACATGGTTTTTCTCTAATAATTCCTGATTTTTTTTATAATTTTTCATTAAGCGACTTTAGATTGTTTAATTTCTTTGCTTTCTAAATATTTTTTTATTGAAGTCGCTGCCTCTCTACCATCCTTGATAGCCCATACCACTAATGAGGCTCCCCTAACAATATCTCCAGCAGCAAAAACACCTTTCAAATTCGTTTCCATTGTATCAAAATCAGTTTTTATGGTCCCCCATTTTGAAACTGAGAGTTCTGGTGAGTCAAATAATGTCGGTAGGTTTTCAGGATCAAAACCCAGAGCTTTTATTACCATATCTGCTTTAATTTCAAATTCAGATCCAATTTTAATTTCAGGTTTTCTTCTTCCAGAGTCGTCTGGTTCTCCTAATTGAATTTGATCGACTATAACTTTTTCAATTTTACTTAAACCTTTAAAAGCTTTAGGGCTTGATAACCAAACAAATTCTACACCTTCTTCTTCAGCATTAGCAACTTCTCTTGCTGAACCTGGCATGTTTTCTTTATCTCTTCTATATAAACATTTCACTGATTTTGCATTTTGTCTAATAGATGTTCTAACACAATCCATTGCTGTATCGCCACCACCAATAACCACAACATCTTTTCCTTCAGCATTTAAAATTCCTTTATCAAATAAATCTACTTTATCCCCTAAGCCTTTTCTGTTGGAAGCAGTTAAAAATTCCATTGCGGGAAATATGTTATTTAAATCATTTCCAGGTAGATCTATTTCTCTGGCTTTATAAACGCCTGTTGCAATAAGCAGTGCATCATGTTTTTTTCTTAGCTGATCTAGTGTAGAGTCTTTTCCAACTTCAAAGTTTTGAACAAATTGGATACCACCTTCTTTTAGTAAATTAGTTCTTCTCTCAACAACAAATTTTTCCAACTTAAAATTGGGTATTCCATAAATCAACAATCCACCAGGTCGATCATACCTGTCATAAACTGTAATTTTATAACCTTCTTTTCTTAATTGTTCTGCAGCAGCGAGGCCTGCTGGACCTGCTCCTATTATTCCAACACTCTGACTTTTTTCACTTTCAACTTTAATAGGTTTTACCCAACCTTGTTCCCATGCTGTATCAGTAATATATTTTTCCATTGAGCCAATTGTTACTGTGCCATGACCTGATTGCTCTATTACACAGTTCCCCTCACACAATCTATCCTGAGGACAAATACGTCCACAAACCTCCGGCATATTATTTGTGCTTTGTGATAGTTCGTAGGCTTCTTTAACTCTTCCTTCAGCGGTCAATTTTAGCCAATCAGGAATATTGTTGCTTAGAGGACAATGTACCTGACAAAACGGAACTCCACATTGTGAACATCTGCTAGCCTGTTCTTTTGCTTTATCAGCAATAAACTCATCATATATCTCATTGAAATCTGATTTTCTTTTAATTACATCTCTTTTAGGTGGAGTTTGTTGACCTATCTCAACAAATTTTAACATTTTATCAGTCATAATAAATTTTAAATTTATGGCAAAATATACATTGTTTTTACTAGTTAAAGCTTAAAAATGGACAGTATTTATGACCTATAATTTAATTTTAACGGCTTTAATTCTTAATAATTCCAAAAATGCATAGCTAGTATACTGAAATCGAATTGTTTTAAAAAAAAAATTTTAAGCTACGAAGTTTATATGTTTCAAGATTTTATAGAAATTTTTATTCTTTCTTTAATACAAGGTGTGTCTGAATTTTTGCCTATCAGCTCTTCAGCACATTTGATTATAGTTTCAACTTTGTATGAATTTCACTCTAGCTCATTATTAATCGATATAGGGCTTCATTTAGGATCTCTGCTAGCAATAATATTTTTTTTTAAAAAAGAATTATTTGATCTTAAAAATAATCAGAGGATTTTAATATTAATTTTTTTTGGATCAATTCCTCTAATCATCGTAGGATATTTTTTATTTAAAACAGGTTTAATAGATTTATTAAGAAATATAGAAATTATTGCATGGATGACTTTAATTTTTGCAATTGTGCTTTTTTTTGCTGATAGAAGTAGATTTGATAAAAAAATTTCAACTAACTTAAATCTTAAAACAATATTAATAATTGGATTATTTCAAATATTGTCTCTAATACCCGGTGTTAGTAGAGCCGGTATTACAATTACTGCAGCCAGAATTTTAAAGTTTAATAGAGTAGATTCTAGTAAAATTTCTTTTTTACTTTCCATCCCAGCTCTTGCTGGAGCTAGCTTTCTAAGTCTAAAAAATCTTACCTTGGAAACAATTGAATACAATATGCTAGTATTGGTTGCTATTTTCTTATCGTTTATTTTTTCTTATATTACAGTTAAATATTTTTTAATTTATATTAACAAATTTTCAATGAATGCATTTGTAATATATAGAATATTAATCTCATTTTTGTTATTCTATATAATATACTAAATTTTTTTATTTTTAACTAAAGGTAAAAGTTGGGATAACAAAACACCACTTAATATAAAAATACAACCTAAAACATTATTAATATCTAAAATTTGATTTAACAAAAACCACGCAGCTATAGTTGCAAACACACCTTCAAGAGAAAATATAATTGCTGCTGGAGCTGGGGTTATATTTTTTTGTGCATAAATCTGTAAAACAAAAGCCAACCCTCCTGACAAAATACCTGCATATAAAATTTCAATTTTTTCTTTTAAAATATTTTCTAAAATTAATTCTTCAAATATTATTGCTATAATTAAAGATAATATCGCAACTATAAATGTTTGAATTGCACCAATTGTAAGAGGATAATTAAATCGTTTAATGATCATGCCAGTAAAAATTATATGTGTGCTCCAAAAAAAGGCACCTAAAATAACTAGACCGTCACCAATTCTCACAGTCGTGTCATAAAAATTTGTGAGTAAGTAGCCACCAATTACACACAAAATTACTGAAGGCCAAACACTCCAATGTATTTCTCTCTTATGAAGAAAAAAAACTATTATTGGAACCATTGGCACATAAAAAATAGTAAAAAATGCTGCATTTGCTACATCTGTATAAATTAAAGCTACCTGTTGTAATGCTGAACCTAAAAATAACGATAAGCCAATTAAAGTCACAAGGTACAAAAAAAGTTTTTTACTCACCTGGAAAGAAGACCTAAAATTTTTATACTCAAAAATATAGGCAAGAGGAACGATCGCAAAACACCCTACAAAAAAACGTATTGAGTTGAAGGTGAATGGACCTATTTCATCCATTCCTGTTTCTTGAGCTATAAAAGTAGTTCCCCAAATAAAAGTGCATAACAAGGCACTTAACAAGGACATTGTCTTAGACATTATTAGACTGCAAGTTTGTATGCAAAATTTTTACCTAGATTGTCTTTTAAATCATTATTAAATCTTGCAGCTTCTGCTCCATCTATAATTCGATGATCATATGATAATGAAATTGGTAACATAGTACGAGTTACAAATTTATCATTTATAAAAATTTGTTTTTTTTGACTTTTGCCAACACCAAGAATAGCAACTTCTGGGTAATTAATTATTGGAGTAAAAAATGATCCACCGATGCCTCCTAAGCTTGTAATTGTCATAGAGCCACCAAATAATTCTTTTTTATCAATTTTAAGATTTCGACATAAATCGCTAACTTCTTTTAAATCTTTACTAATTACAGAAATACTCTTGTTGTTTGCATCTCTAATTTTTGGAACCATTAATCCGTGTGGTGTGTCTACTGCTATTCCAATATGATAATATTTTTTCAAAGTCATTTTTCCAGAATCGATTTCATCTATAGAAGAATTAAAGCTTGGAAATTTTTTTAAAGAAGCAACTAAAGCTTTAATAATAAATGCTAGAGGTGTAATTTTTTTTTTCTCACCTGTGTAAATATCTGTAAGTGAATTTCTAAAATCTTCCAATTCTGTAATATCAATTTCATCGTGATTAGTAACATGAGGAATATTTGACCAAGAATTCATTAGATATGTCGAGGCTAATTTTTTTACTCTTGGCATATCTTTTGTTTCAATTTCACCAAATTCCGAATGGGCGTATTCTAAATTTATTTTTTTTGGTGATTTTTCTTCTTTACGATCTAATGAAGCTTTTTGATTATTTGAAATATAATTTTTTATATCAGTTTCTGTAACTCTGCCTTGTCTTTCAGTTCCATATATGCTGTTGATATTTACTCCTAATTCTCTTGCAAATTTTCTTACTTTCGGCGATGCAAGAGCAAGTGAATTATCATTAAAGCTTTTGCTCCTGATATTTTGACTTGGAGTAATTTGACTTATTCTATCTTCTATTTTGACATCTGATTTAGGTAATGACTGTTCGTTATTATTAATAATTTCATTTGTTTTTGCTGCATCACTTGATTTACTAACCTCAATTTCTAAAATCTTTGAACCCTCTGAAATCTTATCTCCAACCTTAACCGTAACATTTACAACTTTACCTTTTTCAGTACTTGGGATTTCAACGCTGGATTTGTCGCTTTCTATCGTAATTAATGGATCATTTTTTTCTATAGATTGTCCTTCTGAAACAAGAACTTCAATTACTTCTACATCTTTAAATTCCCCGATATTTGGTACTTTTAAATCAATTAGAGACATGCTTTCCTTATAGTTTGGTAGGCATTGGCTTGCTTGGATCAATTTTAAACTTTTTCATCGCCTCTGTGGCATATTTTGAGGCGATCAGCTGCTCTTTAGATAAAATGCTTAAACCATAAGCAACTATATGTTCTTTATCAACCTCAAAAAAATTTCTTAAATTTTTTCTCGTGTCACTTCTTCCAAATCCATCTGTTCCTAAAGAATAAAAACTTTTTTCAACATAAGGTCTAATTTGATCAGAGTTAATTCTCATATAATCAGAAGCAGCCATAATTGGTCCTTCAGTTTTTCCCAAACATTCCTCTACATAGGATTTTTTTTGTTCTTTGTCTGGATTTAAAAGATTGTATCTCTCAACTTCCATTCCATCTTTTCTTAATTCATTAAAACTTGTTACACTCCAAACTTCACTGTCTATTTGATATTCATTTTGTAAAATTTCTGCTCCTTTTATCATTTCTCTTAAAATAGTTCCGGATCCAAGAAATTGAATTTTTGTTTTTTTATTTTTATTAAAGTCTCTTATTTTATACATTCCTTTTAAAATACCTTCTTCACAGTTTTTATCTTTTGGCATTTCTGGATGAGAATAATTTTCGTTCATAGTGGTAATATAATAAAAAATATTTTCTCTTTTTTCATGCATTCTTCTTAGACCTTCTCTAAAAATTACTGCTAACTCATAATGAAATGTTGGATCATAGCTTATACAATTTGGAATAGTTGATGCTAGAACGTGACTATGACCATCTTGATGCTGTAACCCTTCACCAGCGAGAGTAGTTCTTCCAGCTGTTGCCCCAATCAAAAAACCTCTAGACTGACTATCGGCACCAGCCCAAGCCAAATCTCCAATTCTTTGAAAACCAAACATTGAATAAAATAGATAAATTGGAATCATTTCAATATCGTGATTTGTGTAAGATGTTCCTGCCGCAATCCAAGATGACATTGCTCCAGCTTCATTAATCCCTTCCTCTAAAACTTGTCCTTTTTTGTCCTCCCTATACGAACTTAATTGTGCAGAGTCTTCTGGTTCATATTTTTGTCCCTCATGAGCATAAATTCCTATTTTCTGAAAAAATCCTTCCATACCAAAAGTTCTTGCTTCATCTGGTATTATTGGAACTAGTCGAGGAGCAACATTTTTATCTCTTAATAAATTTGTTAACATTCTTACTAGAGCCATAGTTGTCGACATTTCTTTTTCACCTGTCGAAACTTTCATGTTGTCAAAAATATCTTTTGGTGGAGCTTTAATTGGTTTAGCAAATGT
>Ga0255782_10001053_pt1 | contig 24311 bp, 27 predicted proteins | sample 101ome_26_FD_179980 | JGI IMG/M metagenome (GOLD analysis project Ga0255782, IMG submission 179980) | Coastal salt marsh microbial communities from the Groves Creek Marsh, Skidaway Island, Georgia - 101408AT metaG (version 2) | ecosystem: Environmental > Aquatic > Marine > Intertidal zone >...
CGTACGATCAAAAATCCAACCAACGAAAGAAACAACAAGAGAAAAAGGATTTTTCATAAACAAAGAAACAAATTAATAGATTAGCCAACTTTCATTTCAACATGATTGTGTAGCGGGCAGACGAGGTCTTTGCACTTATATATAAAAAAAAGGAGCATGAGGTCTATCTTTAAAGATACACCTCATAAGTATTAACATACTTGGTATTACGATACAAAAGAGTTAAGTGCTCCAACTACGAATACTAAAAGCATCCAAAGTGCAGATCCTGATAATACAAGACCTTTTGATTGTGCCCATCCTTCAGGTGACGCAAGGAGTACTGGTACTCCAACAACAAGAGCTAATGAAAGTCCAATAAAAGCAAGAAGTGTAAGTTGGAAAATAACAAGCATAAAATCGATGTGCGTAAAGTAAATCTAAAATATTTTAGATTTTTTATTCAAAGCTTAGTCTAACTTAGATTCATGAATGCACAAAATACATTTTCATTGGATTAAAAAAACAACGAGTTGAATCTAATTTGTTGAGTAAGCCGGTTCGGTGTTATTTAATAAAACATCGAACTACATATATATTAACATTTTCGATTCAATCTGCCTAGAATTGTTAGACATTCAACCCATGTTTTTTATAAAAAACATATTTTTTATCTTTTTTTATTAAAAAACTAAACTAATAATATAAAAATAAGTTTTAATTTTTCTAGTAAATTAAACTTGGCTCGAACGGGGATTGAACCTGTGACCTTGGGATTATGAGTCCCCTGCTCTACCACTAAGCTACCGAGCCTTTTCTTATATTAATATTATCTTAATATGGATTTTATTAAAAGGGGTTTTCAAAAGAAATTTTAAATAATAATTAATTCACGCTATAATAATTAAAATATTCATAATTGGCACTGATGGCAGAAGGGTTAATGCAGCGAGCTCATAACTCGTCGTTCAATGAACATTTCCCGGTTCAAATCCGGGTCAGTGTATCATTAGGATAAATATAAAATATGTTTAAAACAATTTTTTTATACCTAAAATGTGTGTTTCATCTATAAAATAAAGAGGTAATCAACTTATCATAAGAAAAAAAATGTGTGCATTATACAATTTGTAGACTGCTACATTTTTTCATAGTGTGTTGTATAACACTTATTTTTTACTTGCTTATTTTATTGCTTCCTGATGGAACCTAACGCTTATGATTGACTTCATTAAACGCGTGATTGTAACTCAAAAATCGACAACGCTTCTTGAGTCAGAGCGCTATACGTTTGATGTGGATGTACATCTTAAAAAGACCGACATTAAAGCTCTTGTAGAAGATCTTTATGATGTACAGGTTATTTCAGTGAACACACATCGTCTCCCACGAAAGAAATCAGCATTTGGTGGTGTTCGCCCTCGAACAAAGCGCGCCATCATTCGCTTAAAATCTGGAGACTCATTACCTATTTTTGATTAATATGGCTCTTCGTTTTTACAAAGCATATACTCCGGGAACGCGTCACCGTTCCGTAGCGGATTGTACAGAATTAAGTAAGACTCGCCCAGAAAAGTCTTTAACACGCTCTTTTCATCGTGCAAAAGGGCGTAATAATCGTGGTGTAATTACGTGCCGCCACCGTGGTGGTGGACACAAACGTTTATATCGTCAAATTGATTTCCGTCGTAATAAGTACGACATGAATGCTCAAGTACTTACAATTGAATATGACCCAAACCGTAATGCTCGTATTGCTCTTGTTCAATACGATGATGGTGAAAAACGTTATATTCTTCAACCAACTGGTTTAAAAGTTGGGGATAATATTATTGCAAGTACTGAGGCACCAAACTCTATTGGAAATTCACTTCCACTTGCTGCAATGCCTTTAGGAGTACAAATTCATAATATTGAAGTACACCCTAAAAAAGGTGGACAACTCGTTCGTTCTGCGGGTGGAGTTGCTCAACTTGTTGCAAAAGAAGGTGATTTCGTAACAGTACGTCTTCCATCTGGAGAGGTTCGTCTTTTAAATAACCAATGTTGGGCAACTATTGGCCAAGTTGGTAATAGTGAGGTGATGAACCTTTCTATGGGTAAAGCGGGTCGTTCACGTTGGCTTGGAAAGCGTCCAACTGTACGCGGAAGTGTAATGAACCCAGTAGATCACCCACATGGTGGTGGTGAAGGACGATGCCCTGTGGGTCGTTCACAACCAATGACACCTTGGGGAAAACCTGCACTTGGTCGTAAGACACGTGCACGCAAAAAGTACAGCGATAGTCTTATTCTTCGCCGACGAAAAGTTTCATAAATCTTTTTATATCTTATGGCTCGTTCTCTTAAAAAAGGTCCTTTTGTAGCGCACAAACTTATGAAAAAGATTGAAGCGTTACACGCAAAAGGTGAAAAATCGGTTATCCAGACCTGGTCACGTGGTTCTACTATTACTCCAATTATGATTGGACACACAATTGCTGTGCACAATGGTCTTGAGCACATTCCAGTTTTTGTTACTGACCAAATGGTTGGACATAAATTAGGTGAATTTGCTCCTACACGTACATTCCGTGGTCATGTAAAAACTGACAAAAAATCTCGCCGTTAAGTTCTTAATGTGCGTGGTGTTGATTTTGAAATAGAAAAATACTATGGGTCAAAAAGTTCATCCTCTTGGATTCCGAATTGGTGTGACACAAACACACCGTTCGCAATGGTTCGCAAAACCAAAAGATTATGCCAACTTGGTTAAAGAAGATCTTATTATCCGTGAATATGTTGCAAAAAATCTTACTGATGCAAGCATCTCACGTGTTAATATTTCTCGCCAAGTCGATCGTATCGAGATCGAATTTTTCACAGCCCGCCCTCGTGCTCTTGTAGGTGCAAAAGGGGAAGCCTTAGTAAAAGTGCGTGAAGCATTAAAGGCAAAACTTCCAGCTCACCGTAGTGTAGCTTTATACGTAACAAAAACAGTACAACCAGAAGTGGATGCAGTTTGTATTGCAGAAAATATTGCAATGCAATTAGAAAAACGTGCACCATTCCGTCGAACTATTCGTCAAGCACTTCGTAGTGCACAAAAAGCTGGTGCTGTTGGTATTAAAGTACAAATTGCTGGTCGTTTAAATGGTGCTGAAATTGCACGAAGTGAGTGGGCACGTGAAGGACGTGTACCATTACACACTATTAGTGCAGACATTGATTATGCCACAGCTCGTGCACTTACAGTGTATGGGATCTTAGGTATTAAAGTCTGGGTTTGTAAGGGAGATAACAAATGCTAAGTCCAAAACGAACAAAATATCGTAAGCCTCACCGTGGGCGTTTAAAAGGTCAAGCAATGCGTGGAAACAAAATTTCCTTCGGAGATTTTGCTCTTCAAGCCCTTGAACCTGGATGGATCACTTCACGTCAAATCGAAGCTGGCCGTCGTGCCATGAGTCGTTATGCTCGACGTGGTGGGAAACTCTGGATTCGTGTATTCCCAGATAAATCTATTACAGCTCGTGCTGCAGAAACACGTATGGGAGCTGGAAAAGGAGCACCTGATTATTGGGTAGCTGTTGTAAAACCAGGGAAAATCTTATACGAAATGCGTGGTGTATCTGAAGCTGTTGCTCGTTCATCAATGCGTATTGCAGCATACAAAATGCCTGTAAAAACAAAATTTATTATCCGTGAGGGATTTGAAGCTTAATTTTTTAAATAAGCTTACCTATTTCTCCTTAATGACTGTTTAATTCCCATGATTCAACCACAAACTTATCTTGAGGTTGCCGATAACAGTGGTGCACGTAAACTTATGTGTATCCGCGTATTAAATCGACAATATGCAAACATTGGTGATGTAATCATTGCTGTTGTAAAAGAAGCATTACCAAATATGGCAGTGAAACGATCTGACGTTGTTCGTGCTGTTGTTGTACGTACTGCACACACAGTACAACGCGAAAATGGTATGTCCATTCGTTTTGATGAAAACGCTGCCGTAATTATTAATAAAGAGGGAAACCCACGTGGAACACGTGTATTTGGACCAATTGCACGTGAATTACGTGAACGTGATTTCATGAAAATTGTTTCCCTTGCCCCTGAGGTTCTTTAAATCTCTTATCTCTTATGATTCAACGCCTTCAAAATTTGTATTTAACAAAGGTGCGTGACACACTTACGGAACAATTCCAATATAAAAACACGCACGAAATTCCACGCCTTGAAAAAATTGTTATTAACCGAGGTGTAGGAGATGCTTCACAGAATGCTAAACTTCTCGAATCATTATCGAATGAGCTTACTGTATTAGCGGGTCAAGCACCTGTCGTGAAGCGTTCTAAAAAAGCTATTGCTGGTTTCCAAATCCGCGAAGATATGCCAATTGGGCTCTCAGTAACATTACGTGGAGATCGAATGTATGCATTCTTTGATCGACTTGTAAATCTTGCTCTTCCACGTATTCGTGATTTCCAAGGAATTAATCCAAAAGGATTTGATGGTCAAGGGAATTTTAACATTGGTTTAGATGAGCAATTAATGTTCCCTGAATTAAGTTACGATACAATTGATCAAATTCGTGGAATGGATATTGCAATTGTGACAAGTTCACAAACGGATCAGGAAGGACAAGCTCTTTTAAAAGAGCTTGGAATGCCATTCCGTGAAAAAGCAACTAAGTAATTTGATAACACAAGAGCAAACTTGTGTGAAATACTCATTTGAGGAAATGTTATGATTAATGACACAATTGCAGATATGCTTACGCGTTTACGTAATGCACAGCTTGCAAACAAAACTTCAGTTGCCTTACGTGCAACAAGAGTAACGCGAAATATTGCTCAATTATTATTCCAAGAAGGTTTTCTTTCAAATATTGAACCGGAAACTAATGGAATGTTTGAAGTAACTTTAAAGCGCTCAGTAAAAACATTTAAACGTGTTAGTACACCTGGGGTTCGCGTATACGTGAATCACAAAGAACTTCCACGCGTTTTAAATGGAATGGGAATTGCTATTATTTCAACATCTCAAGGAATTATGACTGAGAAGAAAGCACGTGCCTTAGGTATTGGTGGTGAAGTGCTTTGTTACCTTTGGTAATATATGGCTGATCGCGAACTTATTGAAATGGAAGGTACAGTAATTGAATCCCTTCCTAATGCAATGTTTCAAGTTGAACTTGAAAATGGATTCCAAGTACTTGCTCATATTTCGGGAAAAATTCGTCGAAATTCTATTAAAATCCTTTTAGGAGATCGTGTTGTTGTGGAACTCACACCATATGATTTAACAAAAGGGCGTATTACATATCGTTTACGTAATAAAGAAAAAGGACCTGGGGCTTCGAAAGTCACATAATATTTTTCTTTGGAACTTTTGATTGAGTCTTTCTACAGATTTATCCACCAAATATCTGTTTGTATGAGATTCTTGGATTCAGACTCAGTTTAAGCTTCTTTATTCTATATTGGTAAATTTATACTATGGCTAGTAAACAGCGTAAAAGTGTACAGAAAAAAGCCCGTCGAAAGGTACAACGTGGCGTTGTACATATTTTAGCCACGTTCAATAATACTTTAGTTACAATTAGTGACCGTTCTGGAATGGTGATTGCTTCATCATCTTCTGGTGCTTGTGGATTCCGTGGTGCTCGTAAGGGAACACCATTTGCTGCACAAACAGCAGCGGAAGAAGCTGCACGTAAGTCACTTGACTATGGTTTAAAATATGTTGATGTAATGGTAAAAGGACCAGGCGCAGGACGCGAAATGGCAATCCGCGCACTTCAACAACTTGGGTTAGGTATTACCTTAATTCGTGATGTAACACCGTTACCTCACAATGGTTGCCGTCCACCAAAGAAACGTCGTGTATAACGATAGTTTCAACTTTATTAAAAATAATATTTAATAAGGTAGTTTTTTATATCACTATAAAATATTTATTTTATATTGATATTCCAGGCCCGTGTTTATCAACGAATATCTACAACCACTATGAATTTTATTGTTCCAAATTCCTCGGCGAAATTGGAGTGCGTTGAATTTCGAGAAAATAACCCGCGTGATCATTATGCACGACTTGTACTTGGGCCACTTGCACCAGGGCAAGGTGTAACACTTGGGAATACATTTCGTAGGCTCTTGTTAAATGATTTACCTGGTGTTGCTATCACAGCAGCAAAACTCAATGAGACACGAACAGAATTCATGACACTCCCAGGAATTCGTGAATCTGTTGTTGAAATTTTTTTAAACTTACGTGATATTGTTTTTTTTAATACATTTCCTGATGTATTAGCTCCACAAGGAACAATTACGATTAGTCCTCGTCCACAAACAGATGAGAGTAAAAGTTTTCAAACTCCACGTGTGATCTGTGCTGGTGACATGCAATTACCTGAAGGTATTACATGTGTAGACCCAACACAACCAATTGCTACATTAATGAATGGCGATACAGCTTTTAATCTGACATTTATTCTTGAACAATCAACTGGATATCGTGTATGGAAAAAACCAACACAATCATACGGAACAGGATTTTATCCGTCACCTCAAATTGAGTCAGTTCAAATCGAACAAGTAAAATCTGGTGTATTCCAACCAATTGATGGAAATTTTATGCCAGTAAAGAATGTTAATTTTGCGGTCCATGAGGTTCAACCACATGGTGAATATATTCATTTTGAAATTACAACAAATGGAAGTATCCACCCGCATAATGCATTTAAACACGCAGGTGCGATTCTTACAGAAATTACACGCGCAACACTTCAAGATCCACGACCTGTTGTTGGAATTGATGAAGCATCAACTCCGGTTGATACGGCAGTTGCTCAAAAAGCATATTTTGAAAATATTGCAATTGAGCAACTCGAGCTTTCATTACGAGCATATAATTGTTTAAAACGTGCTCAAATTTTAACATTAGCTGATTTATCACGTGAATCGTACTCAAGTCTTCTTGCACTTCGTAATTTTGGACAGAAATCTGCAGAAGAAGTAGCTAAAGCATTAGAAACTTATGGAATTGAGTTGGTTCAAGAGCCATAAACTAATACTTTCTGCATTTTAAATGTATCTACACTAGAAGAGTGTGTAAAATTTATACTCTTTTCAATATGTGCATTCCACTAAATCATGGAGATTGTCTATGCAACAAATTTGGTCGGCTACTGGACGACGCAAACGAGCAAGTGCTCAAGTTCGAATTGCTTCCCCAGGAACTGGGGCAATTCAAATTAATCAAGTAGACGCACAAGTTTACTTACAAGGAAAATATCCAACAATCCTTAAACCATTACAACTTTTCCAATTAGAGGAAAAGTGTGATATTTTCATTCAAACAACTGGTGGTGGGTTAACTGGACAAGCTGAGGCTATTCGTCTTGGGTGTGCCCGTGCTCTTTGTTTAATGGATACTGCTTACCGTGCTGAATTAAAGGCACAAGGATTCCTTACACGTAACGCTCTTAAAAAAGAACGTAAAAAGTATGGATTAAAGAAAGCTCGTAAAGCACCACAATTTTCAAAGCGTTAAATTGTATTATTGGCTTTTTATTCTTTTGGCTGTACTTAAAATACAGCCAAAAAGAAAACTAACATTTTAAATTGTGTACAAGAAAGACTTGAACTCTTTAGGCGTTTCCTGTACACTATGAGTATGTCTTAGTGGTGGAATGGTAGACACGCAAGCTTGAGGGGTTTGTGCTTTACGGCGTGGAGGTTCGAGTCCTCTCTAAGACATGTCCCATCAACGGTGGGGTTTCGCATCAATGGGTCGATGCCCGAGTGGTTAATGGGGGCGGACTGTAAATCCGCTGGCTTGCCTACACTGGTTCAAATCCAGTTCGGCCCAATTTAAAACAATCATGTGGCTGTGGTGGAATGGTAGACACTGGAGACTTAAAATCTCCTGCAGCTAATACTGCGTGAGGGTTCAAATCCCTCCAGCCACAAAAATTAAAAGTTCCAAGTTTTTAGATTAACTGACTATTTGCAGTATTTTTTTGAAATAAATAGAATCTTTATGTGCATTTCAAAAAAATAAGGTATGATATCGGTGTGAGACATCAAAGCATGGAGAAAGGTAATGAATCTCTTATACGATATTTCTGCCGTTGAAATCGGTCAACATTTTTACTGGACTCTTGGTGGGTTCCAAATGCACGGGCAAGTATTAATCAACTCATGGATTGTACTTGGGCTTGTAATCGCATTTGCACTTGTAACTACAAGTGATTTAAAGCCTGTTCCAGAAGGTGGGCAAAACTTAGCTGAGTTCGTTGTAGAGTACATTCGTGACATTGCTAAAACACAGATTGGAGAAGACTACAAAACGTGGACACCATTTATTGGAACACTTTTCCTCTTTATCTTTGTTTCAAACTGGTCAGGTGCACTTATTCCATGGAAAGTAATTGAACTTCCAAATGGAGAGCTTGGGGCACCAACAAATGATATTAATACAACTGTAGCACTTGCTCTTTTAACATCTGTAGCATACTTCTATGCAGGATTAAAGAAAAAAGGGTTAGAATATTTTGGTAAGTATGTAGAGCCAACGCCTATTCTTCTTCCAATTAACGTTCTTGAGGACTTCACTAAGCCATTATCATTAAGTTTCCGTCTTTTCGGAAACATTCTTGCTGATGAGCTTGTAGTAGCGGTACTTGTTTCATTAGTCCCTCTTGTGATTCCAATTCCTCTTATTTTCCTTGGTCTTTTTACAAGTGCAATTCAAGCACTTATTTTCGCTACACTTGCTGGAGCATATATTGGTGAAGCACTTGAAGGGCACTAATCTTCAAAAAAATACTTCATGCAATTCATATTCTTAACTCTTCCCAAGAGAAGATCAGAATAAGATGACGTTTTGGGCGAATTGCTAATATTCGCCCACGTTATTTTTAATAAGTTCAAAGATAAAAAAAGAATTGTAACAAAAAAATAAATAGAAAGAGAATAATTAAAATGAATTAAATTCAAAAACGCTTTTAAATTTAATGGAAACTTAGTAATATTCAAGTGCATAAGCAACTAATAAAAAGGAAACATACAATGAACCCATTAATTTGTGCTGCATCTGTAGTTGGAGCTGGTTTAGCAATCGGACTTGGAGCTATCGGTCCTGGTATTGGTCAAGGTACTGCAGCTGGTCAAGCTGTAGAAGGTATTGCACGTCAACCTGAAGCTGAAGGAAAGATCCGTGGAACACTTCTTTTATCACTTGCTTTCATGGAAGCATTAACAATTTACGGTCTTGTAGTTGCATTAGCATTAATGTTCGCAAACCCATTCGTTTCTTAATTTCATTTTTTGAAATTCCAAAAGAAACACTTTTTCCCGCTCAAGTTTATATGTAAATATCACTTGAGCGGGTATTCACTACTCACTATTTTCCTTATTCAAGATAAATAGTTGATCTGGTATATAGGTTTTTAAAAGCCTCTATACAATACAAATTCCCAATTACCTGGAGGTTTCACACGAATGGTATCACTTGCAGAAGGATTCGGATTCAACACGAATCTTCTTGAAACTAACATTCTCAACCTCGCTGTTGTTCTTCCACTTGTTTTTTCACTTGGAAAGGACACATTAACATCTATTTTAGATAACCGACGAGAGAAAATTCTTAGCAGTCTCCGTAGTGCGGATGATCGATTTAAGCAAGCTCAATTAGAACTTGATGCTGCTAAATCTGAACTTGCACTTGCTGCTGAAAAAGTTAAAGAGATTCAGCGCGAAGGACAAAAAACAATGGAAGCCCTTCGTCTTGAAGAAACAAAGCGTTATGAAGAACTTCACCAACGTTTTGATGAACTCAAAGAAGAGACAATTCGTCTTGAAGAGGAAAAAGTTGTAAAAACATTCCGTCAACAACTTATCAGTGTAGCTTTTGAAAAAGCAATTGAAGGTATCCGTTCACGTATGGATGAGAAACTTCACCGTAAATACATTGATGCGAAAATTGCACTTATGAATAGTTCACTTTAAAAGATCTATTTGATGCATTTTCTACGAGTTTATAAATATATATTATATACTCGTGAAGACAGTGGGTTTCCACATATGTCTTCCTCTCTATGCGGTTAGCCTAATAGAAATGGTACAAATTGTACCAATTTGGCTTACCAATTTGTGAAAAGTTAATCCCAAAGATTGAATCGAAACCGAGGATCACATGGTAAAAATTCGCCCAGATGAAATTAGTAGCGTTATTCGCCAACAGATTGAGCAATACTCACAAGAAGCACAAGTTGTAAACGTTGGAACTGTACTTCAAGTTGGAGATGGAATTGCTCGAATCTACGGATTAGAGAAAGTAATGGCTGGTGAGTTACTTGAATTTAAGGATGGTACAATTGGTATTGCATTAAACCTTGAATCAGATAACGTTGGTGCTGTACTTATGGGTGAGGGACTCTCTATCCAAGAAGGTGATGCAGTAAAAGCAACGGGTAAAATTGCACAAGTACCTGTAGGAGAAGGATTCTTAGGTCGTGTTGTTGACGCTTTAGCTCGTCCAGTTGATGGTAAAGGTGATATTGCTTCAAATGATACACGTTTAATTGAATCACCAGCACCTGGTATTATTGCACGTAAGTCAGTATACGAGCCACTCCAAACTGGACTTGTGTCAATTGATGCTATGATCCCAATTGGACGTGGACAGCGTGAGTTAATTATTGGTGACCGTCAGACAGGAAAAACAGCAGTAGCAACTGATACAATCATTAACCAGAAAGGTGGTGACTGTATTTGTGTATATGTAGCAATTGGTCAGAAAGCATCATCAGTAGCTCAAATTGTAACAACATTAACAAATGCTGGAGCAATGGACTACACAATTATTGTAGCTGAGAACGCAAACTCTCCTGCTACACTTCAATACCTTGCACCATATACAGGTGCATCACTTGCTGAGTACTTTATGTACTCTGGACGTGCAACGCTTATTATTTACGATGACCTCTCTAAGCAAGCACAAGCTTACCGTCAGATGTCACTTCTTCTTAAGCGTCCACCAGGTCGTGAAGCATACCCTGGAGATGTATTCTACCTTCACTCACGTCTTCTTGAGCGTGCAGCGAAGCTTAATGAGTCTTTAGGTGAAGGAAGTATGACTGCTCTTCCAATTATTGAAACACAAGGTGGTGATGTATCTGCTTACATTCCAACTAACGTAATTTCAATTACAGATGGACAGGTATTCCTTTCTGCTGACCTTTTTAACTCTGGTATTCGTCCAGCGATTAACGTAGGTATTTCAGTATCACGTGTAGGTTCAGCTGCACAAATTAAGGCAATGAAGCAAGTTGCAGGAACACTTAAGTTAGAACTTGCACAATTCGCAGAGCTTGAGGCTTTCTCACAATTTGCTTCTGACCTTGATCAAGCAACTCAAAACCAACTTGCACGTGGAGTACGTTTACGTGAACTCCTTAAGCAAGCACAGTCAGCACCGCTTACTGTTGATATGCAAGTTGTAACAATTTACACAGGAACTAAGGGATACCTTGATGACCTTGCAGTTGCGCAAGTACGCCCATTCCTTATCGGACTTCGTGATTACATGAAGACTAACAAGTCTCAATTTAGTACTAACGTACTTCAATCAAAGGCTATGTCTCCTGAATCTGAAGAAATGTTAAAAGAAGGAATTACAGCTTACAAAGCTATTTTCCTTGGAAAATAAACTTTAATTTATATTGAAAAATGCTTCGCATTAATTCATATTTAAATTAAATCTTCTACATTTGGTGCTTTAAAAGCACCAAATGTATATTACCTCTCTAGTAATAAATACTTAGAGTTCATAATAAAAAGATTTTATACATATATTTTAGTTTGTTTTAAATATGTCAATTTTTATAAAAAGATGACGCAGAGGCAAAAATATGGTAAAGTAGCATTAAAGAATTCTATGTGTTGAAACACACGTGCCACATTTAGGCATACTTGTACTATACAAGCCTTTTTATACCTTTAAATAATTTTAATTTATGGCAAAAAAATCGATGATTGCGCGTGAAACAAAACGCCAACGTCTTGTAGAAAAATATGCACAGAAACGTGCACAATTTAAGCAGGATATTCGTAATGCTGGATCTATTCGTGAAGTAGTAGCAATCCACCGTCAACTCCAAACATTACCTCGTAATAGTGCACCGGTACGTTTACATAACCGTTGTGCTCAAACGGGTCGACCAAAAGGATATTATCGCGATTTTGGTCTTTCACGTCATGTTTTACGTGAGATGGCACACCAATGTTTACTTCCTGGAGTACGTAAAGCAAGTTGGTAAATAATACTTTATTTATGTGTAGAAGTTTAAAGATTAAACCTTTCTAATTTTCTACACATTCATAAGTTTTTATAGACTATTATTTAGTGAAATTTTGGACTCTAAGACGTTGACTTTTTTGTCTTAGACCCTCATAATATATTTAGTTTGGGGCATAGCCAAGTGGTAAGGCGACGGTTTTTGGCTCCGTTATTCGGAGGTTCGAGTCCTTCTGCCCCAGTAAAAAGGAAATTTCAAGATCTATTTCAAAGAGTACATTATGACTAACAAAAACTTTTTTGCAGGTGTATTAGCAGCATTTGCACTTACATTTACAAGTTCAGCAAACGCATACCCTGTATATGCGCAAAACGGATATGAAAACCCACGTGAAGCAACTGGACGTATTGTATGTGCTAACTGTCACCTTGCTCAAAAACCAGTGGATATTGAAGTACCGCAAGCTGTACTTCCAGATACAGTATTTGAAGCTGTAGTGAAAATCCCATACGACCAGCAGGTAAAGCAAGTTCTTGGTAACGGTAAGAAAGGTCCATTAAACGTTGGAGCAGTTCTTATTCTTCCAGAAGGGTTCCAAATTGCACCTCCTGAGCGTATTTCTTCAGAACTTCAAGAAAAAGTTGGAAAGCTTTATTTCCAGCCATATAGTGAAGATAAGAAGAACATCATTATTGTTGGACCTGTTCCAGGTAAGAAATATAGTGAAATGACTTTCCCAATTCTTGCTCCAGATCCAGCAAAATCTAAGGATGTAAACTACCTTACATACCCAATCTACCTTGGTGGAAACCGTGGACGTGGGCAAGTATATCCAGATGGTACAAAGAGTAACAACACTGTATACAACGCACCAGCTGCAGGAACGGTAAGTGCAATCAACCCAACTGATAAAGGTTCGGATGTTGTAATTACTAGTACTGCTGGTGATAAGGTAACTACTGCAATTCCAGCAGGACCTGAAATTCTTGTATCAGTAGGACAAGCTGTGCAAGCAGACCAGCCATTAACAAATAACCCTAACGTAGGTGGATTTGGACAAGGAGAAACAGAAATTGTACTCCAAAACCCAGCTCGTCTTCAGGGACTTATTATTTTCCTTGGTTTCGTACTTATTGCACAAGTATTCCTTGTACTTAAGAAGAAGCAATTTGAGAAAGTACAACTTTCAGAGATGAACTTCTAATCGATTAGTCGATATATTGGAGCTTACTTTTTAGTAAGTTCCAATATTTATTTCAAATAAAGTAAAGACAAATTTTAACTAGAGTATCTTTTTCTTATGTTTTTAAATAAAATTATATGATTGTTGGCCAGTGGTATGGGGCGTTCCAACTGTCTTTTGCAAGTGCTCAGACTTTGATTCGCCCCTCACTTGGCGCATGGAATGCCTGTATAGATAAATAAATCTAAAGATTTAATTGATCTCCACGACGGTACTGAAGGTAGGCTGTTACAAAAAGCCCAGAAAGAGTAACCGGGATCATTCCAAGAACAATTCCAAAAAGAAGAGCTTCAATCATGTTATTATTCCTTGGTGATTTATAAGTTGTGTATCTTAAGGATACATGCCCTATTAACAATGTTAATAGGGCATACAAACTTTTATGTATTAAAAGAATTTAATACAAAAGGTTACTAATTAGATTAGAGAGTATCTACAGTATCGAATTCGAACTTAATCTCTTTCCATACTTCACATGCTGCTGCAAGCTCAGGAGACCACTTACAAGCTGCACGGATTACATCTCCACCCTCACGAGCAAGGTCACGACCTTCGTTACGAGCCTGAGTACAAGCCTCAAGAGCTACACGGTTAGCAGATGCACCTGGAGCGTTACCCCATGGGTGTCCAAGAGTTCCACCACCGAACTGTAAACAAGCGTCATCACCAAAGATCTCTACGAGAGCTGGCATGTGCCATACGTGAATACCACCAGAAGCTACTGGCATTACTCCAGGGAGAGATCCCCAGTTCTGAGTGAAGTAAACTCCACGGTCACGGTCCTTCTCAACGATTGGGTCACGCATAAGGTCAACGAAACCAAGAGTTACGTTACGCTCACCTTCAAGCTTACCTACTACAGTTCCTGAGTGAAGGTGGTCACCACCTGACATACGGAGAGCCTTAGCAAGTACACGGAAGTGGATACCGTGGTTACGCTGACGGTCAATTACTGCGTGCATTGCACGGTGAATGTGGAGGAGGAGTCCGTGATCACGACAGTAGATAGCAAGTGAAGTGTTTGCAGTGAAACCACCAGTAATGTAGTCGTGCATAACAATAGGAAGTCCTAATTCTTTAGCACAAACTGTACGCTTGATCATCTCTTCAGCTGTAGCAGCAGTTACGTTAAGGTAGTGTCCCTTAATCTCACCAGTTTCAGCTTGAGCCTTGTAGATAGCCTCAGCTACGAAAAGGAAACGGTCACGCCAACGCATGAATGGCTGTGAGTTTACGTTCTCGTCATCCTTAGTGAAGTCAAGTCCACCACGAAGACACTCGTATACTGCACGACCGTAGTTCTTAGCAGAAAGTCCAAGCTTAGGCTTAATAGTACATCCAAGAAGTGAACGTCCGTACTTGTTTAACTTATCACGCTCAACCTGGATTCCGTGAGGAGCTCCTTGGAAAGTCTTACAGTAAGCTACAGGAATACGTAAGTCCTCTAAACGAAGTGCACGAAGTGCCTTGAAACCGAATACGTTACCTACAATTGATGTGAAAAGGTTAGTTACAGAACCTTCCTCGAATAAGTCAAGTGGGTAAGCTACGTATGCGATGAACTGGTTATCTTCTCCAGGAACTGGCTCGATGTCGTAACAACGACCCTTGTAACGGTCAAGCTGAGTAAGACCATCAGTCCATACAGTTGTCCATGTTCCAGTTGAAGACTCAGCTGCTACAGCTGCTCCACACTCTTCAGCAGGTACACCTGGCTGTGGAGTCATACGGAATGCTGCGAGTACATCAGTTGCTTGTACTTGGTAGTCAGGAGTGTAGTAAGTTAAACGGTAGTCCTTAACTCCAGCCTTGAATCCAGCTTGTGTTTTAGTTTCAGTTTGCGGTGACATAATTTTTTTCTTTATGAAGAACACGAATCCATAATCTCAAAATCTACTCGTATGATTATGCGAAAATCATGATAATACATGAAAGCATCTTTATAATTTATTGTACACAGGTTCAGAACGACTGACAAGTGGTTTATTTTGCCAGGAACCAGATTTGAACTGGTGACACAAGGATTTTCAGTCCTCTGCTCTACCGACTGAGCTATCCCGGCGATATCTATGTAGTACATTACCGTTTTATTGCATGAATGTCAAGTCAGGTTTTATGAGAAAATTATTCTTAAAATAATAATAATAAAAACATAAAACTCGAGAGAAAATTTTAGCAATTTAGTACATAGACCCATAATGGGCCTATGCAAAAGCTTTAACTCTTGTACGGATTACAAAACAGAAAAAGCATACTCGTTAAATTTTACCATTAGAATAATGGGAATGTAAGAGCATCAGGGAAAAAACGATTTAATTCAATCAAGAGACCAGCAATAAAACTGAAGTAGAGAGCAGCAAGTACTGGAGCTGTTGAAAGATAGATTTGAAAATCCTTCATGGTATCCTCCTAACAAAAACAATCAGTTAGGTAATCTATTTGATTGTGAAACCCTTAATGGGCAAAAATACTAACATTTAAATTAAAGTTTAAATGCTAGAAATAAAACAAACGGTTAATAAACCAAAATGTATTTTTTGTAGTTAGAAAACTAAACTACTGAGAATAAAATGAGTTATTCAAAATCCTTTGAGTTCGGGTTACGTCCTGGGTCATTTGAAAGGAACCCAAATACGAAAAGCGAAATGAAGAAGATAACTACTGTGTAAACAAGAATTTTTAACGTAAGCATACTGTTTTACTTTCTCCAATGAGCGAGGTAAATAAAAGAACACTAGTCGTGTGTTACTTTTTGGAATTAACGGAAACTTACGGAAGCTTGCCAAACAAAAGCAAGAAGTAAGAAAAGAACTGGGATAATTGGGAGTACGTCCACGAGCGGGTCAAATGGTGCGTACGCTTCCGGTAATCGACCAAGAATGAAAAGTTGAGTCATGAGAAAAATCTCCAATCAGATCAAATAAAAGAATGAACTAGCAATTTTATTATATCCAATAATACTCCGCAAATCAAAACCGAGGCACATTCTCACAAGAATTTTCTTGAAACCCGCCGAAACCTATTTTTTAGATAGATCAAAATAAATAAACTTTATCGGAGAGAGTGGGATTTGAACCCACGGTAACTTGCGCTACATTGGTTTTCAAGACCAATACATTAAACCACTCTGACACCTCTCCGTACTCTTAACATAGCAAAAATAAGGGGCTTATGCAAGCCCCTGTTTGAATGAATACACTCTTATGAAACTTTTACTTTTTCACAAAGAGTCTTAAAACTTGTTGGATCTAAAATAACAAGTTGTGATAATACTTTACGGTTTAAATTTTGACGATTTACTTTTACATCATGCATAAAGCGACTGTATGATGTTCCATGTGATCGTACACCAGCATTAATACGTCGAATCCATAAACGACGGTATTGGCGTTTCTTTTTACGTCGATCACTGTAAGAAGATGAAAGTGCTTTTAAACTACGCTGATTCGCAGTGCGGAATAATGTGGAATGAGATCCTCGGAATCCACGGTTTAAATCTAAAATTTTATTACGGCGTTTTCGTGCAACTGTTCCGCGTTTTACTCGAGTCATAAACTATGATTAATTAAAGACTTCGTTTTCACTCGACGAAGTCATACGGTTATTGGTATAGGATGACTTATTGAATACTTATATATATATATAATAAAAATATGAACTATACCAGGTCATTCTCTATGTGTATATAGCATACTGAAAAGAGAGGCTCCCAGTCAAGATACATTTTTTTATTTTTTATTTCGGAGAGAAGGGGATTCGAACCCCTGGTACGATTACTCGTACGCTTCATTAGCAATGAAGTACTTTCGGCCACTCAGTCATCTCTCCAGTTGCAGTTTACCAATATCTTGATTTGCCCACAAGGTTTTCTTTAATTTATATTCAAATTTAAACACGCCCTGTAGGACTCGAACCTACGACATCAGGTTTTGGAGACCTGCGTTCTACCAACTGAACTAAGGACGCTTTAATATGCCAAACGGTTCGGAGTGACAGGATTCGAACCTGCGACCACATCGTCCCAAACGACGTACGCTACCAAACTGCGCTACACTCCGATCTATTCTATACAATAGAGTAGCAAATGTACTCAGTTTAAACAATTAGATTTTTTGACTATATTTACAAATGGGTGTAGCCCTCACTAATCATACATTTGTATGTTAGTAAGGATTAAATTTCACCCAGTACGGGGTAGAGGCTAGATTACTTGTAGAGTTGAGCTCCAAGTCGTACTGAAAGAATCCCTGTAATAAGTGCAACAAAAAGAGCAACAAAAACTTGTGTATCAGATAAAGGCATACATTTTTAAAGGGCTATTTATACAATAATTGAAAGATACTATAATTGAATTCTAAGTATTTACTTAGAATTTTATTAGTCTTTACTAGTCGTTGTACACACTTGTACTGAATTAAAGATTACCACCACGCGCGTAAACAGCCGCTACGATGATTGGACCTGCTCCAACAATAAGAGCAACGCTTACAAGTTGACCAATTAATTCAAGATTCATAGATGTAACTCCTTGATAATGGGGTTGGTACAATATAGTTAATATTTAACTAAATATTAATACTATATTGTGTTTTGATACAAAAGTATAAGTATATATAAAGTTATCTTATAATTCTGATCGATTAATAAATATTAAAATAGTGAAAATAAAATCTTCCTATTAGAAAGAAAATAATTCAATTTAATATTAGTTAATTTCCTCTTTTTCAATATAAAGGAAAAGTGCTGCCATAGTCACAGCTGGGAAAACTAAACCTACGAGAGGTACGAAAATTGACGGTAAAAGAGATGTAGCCATGTGTTCTTCTCCTTAATTGAAGTATCTCACCAAAAAAAAATAAGGTATAGAGGCGACACTACTATTATAGATAAAAAATGTAAAAGCTTCACGTTATTTGTTATCTTTTTTTTAGTTTCTTCGGGACTGACGGGACTCGAACCCGCGACCTCCGCCGTGACAGGGCGGCGCTCTAACCAATTGAACTACAGTCCCACATTTCTGATTAATATAGTGCCTTATAATTATATGTTTGGCAACTCTTTTCTTTTCTTTAAATAAAAGATACGAAATAAAATAAATATTTCTAGTAAATTTACCCTTTTAGAAGTGACAGATTATAAAAATCAGTGCATAATAGTAATACCATACTTTATACCATTGCATAGCATTTAGACATTCAATGTCCTGATTAAGTAGGCTTGCGTTTATATGAAATAACAGTTTTAAATTGTTGTATTTCAAAATATCGCATTCATTACTTTTTTTCATTTTTTGAGATTAAGTAATTTATGAACTAACGAGGAAACTTTAATGACAATTAGCCCACCAGAACGCGAGGTAAAGGCAGTTAAGATTGTAGTTGATCGTGACCCAGTACCAACTTCGTTCGAGAAATGGGGTAAACCCGGACACTTCTCACGAACACTTGCAAAAGGTCCTGCAACAACAACATGGGTATGGGATCTCCATGCTGATGCACACGATTTTGATAGCCACACAACAGACCTTGAAGATATTTCGCGTAAGGTTTTCAGTGCACACTTTGGTCAACTTGGTGTGATCTTTATCTGGCTTAGTGGAATGTACTTCCACGGAGCACGTTTTTCAAACTACGAAGCATGGTTAAGCGATCCAACGCACATTAAACCAAGTGCGCAGGTTGTTTGGCCAATCGTAGGACAAGAAATTCTTAATGGTGACGTAGGTGGTGGATTCCAAGGAGTACAAATTACTTCTGGATTCTTCCAGCTTTGGCGCGGAAGTGGAATTACAAGTGAACTTCAACTTTACAGTACAGCAATTGGTGCTCTTATTTGTGCAGGACTTATGTTCTTTGCAGGTTGGTGGCACTACCACAAGGCTGCACCAAAACTTGAATGGTTCCAAAACGTTGAATCAATGATGAACCACCACCTTGCAGGACTTCTTGGTCTTGGAAGTCTTTCATGGGCTGGACACCAGATTCATATTGCTTTACCAGTGAACACACTTCTTGATGCAGGAGTAGATCCAAAAGAGATCCCACTTCCACATGAGTTTATGCTTAACCGTGATCTCATGGCTGAGCTTTACCCAAGTTTCTCACAAGGTCTTGCACCATTCTGGACATTTAACTGGACAGAATACTCAGATTTCCTTACATTCCGTGGTGGACTTAATCCGGTAACAGGAGGTCTTTGGCTTTCAGATACAGCACACCACCACCTTGCGATTGGTGTACTTTTCATTATTGCTGGACACATGTACCGTACAAACTGGGGTATTGGACACAGCATGAAGGAAATTCTTGAAGCACACAAAGGACCATTTACTGGTGAAGGACACAAGGGTCTCTATGAGATTCTTACAACATCGTGGCACGCACAACTTGCAATTAACCTTGCACTTTTTGGATCACTTTCAATTATTGTAGCGCACCACATGTATGCAATGCCACCATACCCGTATCTCGCAACAGATTACGGAACACAGCTTTCACTCTTTACACACCACATGTGGATTGGTGGATTCTGTATTTGTGGAGCGGCAGCGCACGCAGCTATTTTTATGGTTCGTGATTACGATCCTACAAATAACTACAACAACCTTCTTGACCGTGTACTTCGTCACCGTGATGCCATGATTTCACACCTTAACTGGGTATGTATTTTCCTTGGTTTCCACAGTTTCGGACTTTACATCCACAACGATACTATGAGTGCTCTTGGTCGTCCTCAGGATATGTTCTCTGATACAGCAATCCAACTTCAACCAATTTTTGCACAATGGGTACAAAACACACACGCTCTTGCACCTGAGCTTACTGCACCAACTGCTGGTGCAAGTACAAGTGCAAGTTGGGGTGGTGATATCGTGGCTGTTGGTGGAAAGATTGCTATGATGCCAATTTCACTTGGTACTTCAGATTTCATGGTACACCACATTCACGCATTCACAATCCACGTAACAGTACTTATCCTTCTCAAGGGTGTGCTTTTTGCACGTAGTTCACGTCTTATCCCAGATAAGGCAAACCTTGGATTCCGATTCCCTTGTGATGGACCAGGACGTGGAGGAACATGTCAGGTTTCAGCTTGGGACCACGTATTCCTTGGACTTTTCTGGATGTACAACAGTATTTCTATTGTAATTTTCCACTTTAGCTGGAAGATGCAATCAGACGTTTGGGGAAGTGTAACTGATAATGGTGTTTCACACATTACTGGTGGTAACTTCGCACAAAGTGCAAATACTATCAACGGATGGCTTCGTGACTTCCTTTGGGCACAATCTTCACAGGTTATTCAATCATACGGATCAGCACTCTCTGCATATGGACTCATCTTCTTAGGAGCCCACTTTATCTGGGCATTTAGCCTTATGTTCTTATTCTCAGGACGTGGATACTGGCAGGAGCTTATTGAATCAATCGTATGGGCGCACAACAAACTTAAAGTTGCGCCTGCTATTCAACCACGCGCTTTAAGTATTACTCAAGGACGTGCCGTTGGTGTTGCTCACTACCTTTTAGGTGGAATTGCAACAACATGGTCATTCTTCTTAGCGCGTATTATTGCAGTCGGATAACCCGCGGAGGACATGACTTATGGCAACTAAATTCCCTAAATTTAGTCAAGGATTAGCACAAGATCCGACAACTCGTCGTCTTTGGTTCGGAATTGCAACTGCACACGATTTCGAGACGCACGATGGTATGACAGAAGAGAAGCTTTACCAAAAGATCTTCGCTTCACACTTTGGACAACTTGCAATTATTTTCTTATGGACATCAGGTAACCTTTTCCACGTAGCGTGGCAAGGTAACTTTGAAAAGTGGGGTGAAGATCCACTTCACGTACGTCCAATTGCACACACAATCTGGGATCCACACTTTGGACAACCAGCTGTTGAAGCATTTACACGTGGAGGAGCTAGTGCTCCGGTAAACATTGCCTACTCTGGTGTATACCAGTGGTGGTACACAATTGGAATGCGTACAAATGGAGATCTTTATAATGCATCTCTTTTCCTTCTCTTTGTAGCAGGACTTTTCCTCTTTGCAGGATGGTTACACCTTCAACCAACATTTGCTCCAGCACTTTCATGGTTTAAGAACGCAGAATCGCGTCTTAACCACCACCTTTCTGGACTTTTTGGTGTGAGTTCTCTTGCATGGACAGGACACCTTGTACACGTAGCAATTCCAGAATCACGTGGACAACACGTTCGTTGGGATAACTTCCTTACAACATTACCACACCCTGCTGGACTTGCTCCATTCTTCTCAGGGCAATGGGCTGTATATGCACAAAACCCAGATACAGCAAACCACATCTTTGGAACACCTGAAGGAGCTGGAACAGCAATCCTTACTTTCTTAGGTGGATTCCACCCACAGACTGAAAGTCTTTGGTTAACAGATATGGCACACCACCACCTTGCAATTGCGGTAGTATTTATCCTTGCAGGGCACCAATACCGTACAAACTTCGGAATTGGACACAGTATGCGTGAAATTCTTGAAGCGCACACACCTCCTGCTGGAGGACTTGGAGCTGGACACAAAGGTCTTTTTGATACTGTAAACAACTCTCTTCACTTCCAGCTTGGACTTGCACTTGCATCTGTTGGAGTAATTACATCTCTTGTAGCACAACACACATATTCACTTCCTGCATATGCTTTCCTTGCACAAGACTTTACTACACAAGCTGCACTTTATGCACACCACCAGTATATTGCTGGATTTATTATGTGTGGAGCATTTGCTCACGGAGCAATCTTTTTTATCCGTGACTATGATCCAGAGCAAAATGAAGGAAACGTGCTTGCACGTATGCTTGAGCATAAAGAAGCAATTATTTCACACCTTAGCTGGGTATCACTTTTCCTTGGATTCCACACTCTTGGTCTTTACGTACACAACGACGTAATGCAAGCATTTGGAACACCAGAAAAGCAAATCCTTATTGAACCTGTATTTGCACAATACATTCAAGCTGCACAAGGTAAGTCAATCTATGGATTTGATGTACTTCTTGCATCACAAGGAAACCCTGCTAATTTAGCAAGTCAATCAATTTGGCTTCCAGGATGGCTTGAAGCAATCAATAGTTCAAGTAACTCTCTTTTCCTTCCAATTGGACCAGGAGATTTCCTTGTACACCACGCGATTGCACTTGGACTTCACACAACAACGCTTATTCTTGTAAAAGGAGCGCTTGATGCTCGTGGATCTAAGCTTATGCCAGATAAGAAGGATTTTGGATACAGCTTCCCTTGTGACGGACCAGGACGTGGAGGAACATGTGACATCTCAGCTTGGGATGCTTTCTACCTCGCAGTATTCTGGGAACTTAACACAGTTTCATGGACAGTATTCTACTTCCACTGGAAGCACCTTGCTCTTTGGCAAGGAAACTCAGCTCAATTTAACGAATCATCTACATACATTATGGGATGGCTTCGTGATTACCTTTGGCTTAACTCATCTCAGCTTATTAACGGATACAACCCGTTTGGAATGAACAGTCTTTCGGTATGGGCTTGGATGTTCCTTTTTGGACACCTTATTTATGCAACAGGATTCATGTTCCTTATTTCATGGCGTGGATACTGGCAAGAGCTTATTGAAACACTTGTATGGGCACACGAGCGTACTCCGCTTGCAAACTTCGTTAAGTGGAACGATAAGCCAGTAGCTCTTTCAATTGTACAAGCACGTCTTGTAGGACTTACACACTTCTCTGTAGGATTTGTGCTTACATACGCAGCCTTTGTAATTGCATCGACTTCTGGTAAGTTCGGATAATGCATAATTAATTCTTAGATTTATATACTTCAAATATAAGATAAAACTTTTATACATGACAATAGCGTTATTAGCCTGATTTTCGTGTATCTAAGGTTAATCTAAAAAAGTATTTTATCTATATTTCATGGGGGCTTTAAGCCTCCATGAAACTATATATAAGTGCAAAGACCTCGTCTGCCCGCTACACAATCATGTTGAAATGAAAGTTGGCTAATCTATTAATTTGTTTCTTTGTTTATGAAAAATCCTTTTTCTCTTGTTGTCTCTTTCGTTGGTTGGATTTTTGATCGTACGTTACTTATCTTTGAACTTTCAGTAGATCTTACAATCGGTGTTTTAGATAGTTTTCTAAGAGTCTTTCGTACTCTTTATGAAATTCTAAAATATATGATTTACTATCGTACATTACAACCTCCCCGTGATGTTTGGGAATATGGTGGTTTTACCTATATTGCAAATACACTTATTCTTGGTTATATCGGATTAGTTCTTATTCTGAATTTTTTCGCCTTTTTTCCAATTTTTCCAGAGACCATTAATAAAATTGCTAATTATTTTGCAGCGCATGAACGTCAATATATTACAGCATTTATTTTATTATTATTTATTCTTCCAAAACAACGAATTCTTCGAGATCCTGTAACTCGTAAGTTTTTCCGACGTGGTTGGTTTAAAGATTATGGAAGTGCATATCTTTTTACAAAATATTTATCATTTCTATTTATTATTTTGTGTCTTTGTGGCATTTATATTCATCCAGGTTAATTTTTTATCTTTTAATTATAGAGGAAGGAAATATCCATCCTCTACAAGAGAGGATGGACACTAAGTTATTTTACCTAAAGGTAAAGATACTTAAAACTTGATTATGCGTTGATAGAAGGAGCTTCTACAGATGCAAGGTCAAGTGGGAAGTTGTGAGCGTTACGCTCGTGCATTACTTCCATACCGAGGTTAGCACGGTTTACGATATCAGCCCATGTGT
>Ga0255782_10001056_pt1 | contig 24268 bp, 34 predicted proteins | sample 101ome_26_FD_179980 | JGI IMG/M metagenome (GOLD analysis project Ga0255782, IMG submission 179980) | Coastal salt marsh microbial communities from the Groves Creek Marsh, Skidaway Island, Georgia - 101408AT metaG (version 2) | ecosystem: Environmental > Aquatic > Marine > Intertidal zone >...
TGACTAGTTGGGCGTGTACTTGCTGTACTCTGTAGCCCAGCACGTCCTGGTAAACTGTATTCCATTTGTATTAAATCTGTGCCTAAAATATCAGCAATAGATTCTTCATTATGATTTTCAATAGCAGTGTCTAAACGTAGTACATCACTAAGTGAAAGTTTATCTGTCATTTTACGGGCTTCGTCTTCTGTTACATCAACGTTAAACAGTTCTTTTAACATTGCCTGTAATGCACGATGCATTTCATGTCCGTATTCTTCTAGTCCTTCTAGTAATCTCATTTGTTTAGCTGCCTTACCATTCTGCTAGCTGCTGAAAACTTTTTAGTTCTCTTTGCCTTACGTGCCATTTTAGCACCGTGTCTAGCTTTTGTTCTTTTTAAGGTGTAACGTTTTTTCAAATCAACAGGCGCAAAACACTGACTAGGGTTACTAACTACTCTGCCTTTACGATTGCCAACTGTGCAACGAAATTTACGAGCAATTTGTTTGCCTTTGCGAGCCCAGACCATCTTAGCCTCGGTTACTGCGCTTTCAAAAAGTTCTGTTAAATGCATAGAAAAACTCCTTAACGATATTTATCTTATTGATAAATTCTTCAAGGAGTTAGGATAGTGCCAGTAGTACTGTCACTATTGTGCCAAGCAACCCACTGATAACAGTTCCAGCGGTTACGATAAGCATTTTATTTGTACTCTGATGCTGCTTGATATTTTCTTCTCTCATATCTCGCATATCGCCTGCTAGACGATCTAGACCATCAGAAAGTCTGTTTACTTTTTCTTCCAAAACTCTATACCTCTCTTGACAGAGATCAACATGAGCTTCTAGGTTTGTTCTTTCCAGTTCGGACATTTCTCGTTACCTACTTTTCCATCTCCGATCGTGAGATGCGTTAATAGTGAGTGTTGAGCCTGTGTTTTGTGCCTAGTTAATGTTGCCTATTAAAAGGAATCAATCCTTCTACGTTAATATTTATATACTATATCGTGTAGATAATAAGACTACTTTATAATTTTACACTAGTGGTAAAGTAAAGATTGTCATTTAGTGCAAATGTCTTGCTTTTCATATCAGCAGTTTCTGTTAAGCCAGTACTAACTGCTACACCATTACAATCTTGCTCTAAATGATGTGTCAAGTTTCCATTTGCTGCCCAAGCATTTGCATACTCAGTTTTAAACACCAATTTCCAAACTGTGTGCTTGCCAGTGTGATTAAATTTATAATCGCCCAGATCCTGATCTTCATACTTGCTGATGCCCAATACAATAGGCTGTGCTCTTAATCCAATCAACTGTAACAATACATTTAAGTTTTGTGCTTGATTATATCCTAACTTGTCAGGACTTCTTGGATCTGTGTTTTTACTGTCAGTGATATCAACAAGTGTGTATGCTGTATAATACACCAACCCATCTTCATCTTGTGTCATTTTTTATTATACTAATTTACGACCAATTGATCTACCAATTTGGAACCCAGCATAGCCTGCTGCGCCTAGTGCGGCTGCTTTTGCTATTGTTGCTGTTGTTTTACTTTTTGGTTGTTCTGCGTTGTTTGCGTTTCTAATTTCTAATTTTTTACTACGTGCTAAGTCTTGAAGAAATCCAAATAGTTCACTTCTTCTAGCGTGTGTTCTATAAAACTGAAGTATACGTGTAACTACTAGTGCACGTTGTGTTTCATTTAGTTTTGGCCAGTCTTGTGCCAAGCGTCTTACACTACGGTAACTACTATTTGTTACATATAACTTGCGTTCCATTTCTTGTAAAAACTGTCTTGCTTGACCTTGTGATAATTGATTGTATTTCATTTGGTTAAGATAGTTTTTAAGTCTTGTTTCTGGTACATTAATACGCTGTAGTAATGTATTGTCTGCACCGCCGCCTTTGATAGCGTCTGCGTCTTTGTTTGTAATAAAGTGCAGTGTCATATACAAGTCTGTACCGCTTTGTCTATAATTACGGAAGCCACCGTACATCATTGTTTTTGCAGCATACTTGATACTGATTGGTGCATAATCAAATTCATTATAAAGTATCCAAAGTGTCATTAGATCAATAAATGCATGATCCGCAAGTTCTCTAGCACTAACGCCATATACATTTTGGCGAGTACGATATTGGCTACTTTCATTTAAGTCTTTAACGAAGCTGAACTTGTTGGAAGATTCTGGTACAGTGTGACCACCTTCCATCATTGCCCATTCCGTTGCTGTATATTTCTTGTCCATATTGATATTTATTACTTTACTTTATTAAGGTTTGCTGCACTAAAACCACTACGGTTAACTAGTTTAGCATCGCCTGTACCAATAACGTAGCCTTCGCCGCCACGCTCGCCGTCTGTATATGCTTCTACATCTGCTTCTTGACTGTCTAATTGTTTAATTACATCGTTCTTTGCTTGCATGATACTTGTAACAAGTGCAAACAAATTTTGGAATGCAACTGGATCACTACTAATATGTTCTTTAATACGTTCCTGTTTAACGCCACTTACTTTACTACCAGTTAACCAGTCAACAAATTCATTTGCCAAGTTATCAAGGCTGCGTGTCTTTACTTTGTGGTTAACATAACTATAAAGAACATTTTTTAAATCTGTAATTTTAAGTGCTCTTAGTGTATTGTCATCCAATAGTTTGTCAATACTGTTGCCACTTTTGTTTAGTAGCGACTCTGCTTTAGCAAAAATATTTTTGTCTACTACTGGCGGCTGTTGTGCTGTAACTGGAGGCATTACAAGTAGTGCACCTTCATTTAGTGCATTTGCATCAGCTCTAGACTTGTTACCTTCTAAATCAAGATACATGTGGATAACAACACCAGCTTTACTACGTGCAATACGCTTACCAATATCACTATCTGCTTTTACACGATATACTACTAGGTTAGGTTTAAAAACAAAGTCACCATCTTCTACTTGTGGTGTATCATAGTAAAGCAAATCGCCCCACATATAACCACGGAAGTCTTTTGGCACACTGCTTTCAAAAACACTCCAACTGTTGGCCATGTTTGCTGCAAATGCTTTACGGCTATCATCTGGTGCTTCTTTACCACGGCTTAATAACATATTTTGTAATGCTTTGGCACTTTTTACCTTACCGTCATAACCCTTGGCACCAAAGCCACTTTTATCTGTAAGAATAAAATCACCACGTTCGTCTCTACCAAAAATAACTGCTGGTGAGCCGTCCCACTTTACAGTGATTGCTTTGGGATTGGATTGAATGTTTTCCAGTGTGTCCAGTGCCTTACGTGCACCTGCACTGCCACTAAACAACACCATATCCTCCAAGTGTTGGATACGTGCTTCAGCCTTTTCCATTATGGGCTTTTTGTTTTCAGTAATTAACTCACGAAATTTCATCTGGCATACCCATGTCTATTACTTGTTTGTTGTTTTTAAAATCATTAATAATTGCAGACGCTAGTTCTTTACTGTAATTTTTCTTAACAGCGGCCAGTAATGTTTCAAAACTGTACATATCCGCAGGACTGTCCAATTTTAGTTTTTTGGCAATTTCTGCATCATCATAAAATGGTCCATCAATTACTTCGTTTTTGTTTTGCTTTGTATAACCTTCGCCATTCTTTTTAGGAACAGGTGTACGTTTAACACGCACTAAACCATTTGAACTCCACATCCAACGTTCCATTTCCATTGGGCGTCCATCTTCAGTTTTCTCATCACTTGCAACTACATTTAATCTACCAGCAATGCTGGCAATCATAATGTTACGGAATGTACCTTTGTACTTGCTGTCTTTTTCATGTGGTGAGTGGTAATATGTTTTCATCCACTTAGGGTTACCAGGCATAAAGTCTACTTGAACGAACCCAGTACGTCCTTCAGGAACACCACGGTTTTCGCCAGTACGTGGATCAATCATCTCACGGTCAGGATCATAATTTTGAATTTTAATTTTTGTAATAAACACGCTTGTTTTTGAATAGTAAGAAATTAGTGGATGATTTTTTAATTTTTCGCCAAACTCTTCAAGTTTCTCTGGCGGAATATCAATTGCAACATCAATATCGCCACTAAATTGCTTCTTACCAACACTACCTAGTGCTTGGCTATATAAGTCAACACCTAAATCTTTTGATAATGGTTCTAGTGTAGGTTTAATTTCGTCAATATGAATTGGACCTACACCTGGTGCACTTCCGCCTTCACGAAGATCGCGGCCACGATGACGTGGCTTGCGTTGTCCTCTATATTTTTTGTTAAGGGGATTAGTTCCCAGAATGTCCTTTACTTTCATTCGCTTTTTTAATGCCTCTTTTAAACTTCATTTCATCCTGGGTTCTGATACTGTTAATTAAACGTTTGACAAGGTCCTGACTGGTTTGCTCATCATACGTTTCCGTAATAAGTTTAATCAAGTTACTTGCACTGGTAATGACATTACTAGCGGTGTTTTCAACAATATATTTACGATCATGAGTGTCGCCAATGCTGTTGATCTCTTCAAGAATAGATCTAGTACGTCTTTTCATAGCATATCAACCCTTTTGTTAGTAGTATTTAGCGAATTTAGATAATTATTAGTGAAGGGGAATAAAACTGCAAAAAATAAAAAACTGTACATTATTGATAGACCCTGTGATGGATAAGAAGTGACGTTGACACAGGAGCACTGTGTAAGTGTAGACAATAATTACTATATAGCATGTTTTAATCCTGTAGTAAAGAGTGATGAAGAAATCTTATTCTGCACGTTTAAGAATACTTCGTAGCTTATCAGTGTTATTGACGGCCGTCTCAACCACACTGTTTGTCTGAGATACAATTCCAGCTTGGCTGGATTCACTTTGTTTCTTGAGCTTGTCATAAATGGCACTAGTTCCGCTATTCATATCCTCTAATTCATCATCATCCAAATCAGTAATACGCAAACTTTCAATATTAAATGCCAAGTCTAGTTTTTGGCCAACACCGCTACTACTACGTGTTTTCATAAACTGTATTTGCGCTCTACCACGTTCACGCATTGCACGACTTGTAAAGATACCTACAACATTATCAGCAGTGTTAATCTTACTAATACCACCACTGATATGACTGTGATCAAATTCTACTTCATCAACACTAGCACGGTTCAACTGCGATGCTGTAACAAACAAAATATTCTGCTCAATTGCAAAGTTGCGTAGTTCTTCACTTACATATTTGTCTTTAATAAACAAGTCGCTTGCACTGATCTTTTTACCTGCTGGAGACATCAAGTCCAAGTAGTCCACGCACATTGCATCAACTGTTACACCATGTTGGATCTGATACTCTTTTAAATATGCTTTCAAGTCATTTACGTTACATCCATTTGGCAATTGTACAACTTGTAGTTTACCTGCTTTTTTACTTGTCATACGCAGTTTAAGATCTACATCTTCCATATTCTTAAACAAGTCGCGAGTACTATATCCTGTTAGCATACTGTCCATACGCATACTACACAGCTCTTCACTAAGCTCGAGACTTACATAAACTACGTTCATACCAGCCAGTACCCAGTTTAGTGCGATGTTCTGCATAAACAAACTTTTACCAGATCCACTACCACCTGCAAAGATGTTTAGTTCGCCACGGTTAAATCCGCCATACAAAAACTTGTCAAAGGTTGTCCAACCAGTGCTAGTACCGCCTTTTTGCTCTTTAATAATTTGTAGTCTTGCTGCTGGATCACTCCAGTAGTCTGTACCCAAGTCTTTCGCAAGTCCAATTTGTACAGCATCTTTAATCATCTTTTCAACACTGCCAAACTCGCCTTTTTCCAGTTTGTCAGTACTTGCTAAGATTGCTTTTTCTAAACCCTTGTGTCTACAAAACTTTTCAAACTCATCTAAAAACCAATCTTGATGTGCTTGTGTGTTGTCACGCAAATCCTGTAGCTCTACATTACCCTTGACTTTCATCTGTTCAAGTGTAGGCATGTCGCCATATTTTTCAACATGCTCTTGCATAAACCGCACTGCATTACGTAGACTGCGATCAAAATAATCTGCATTTAAGATAGCGTTGCAGCGAACAAACAATTCTCTATCCGCTTGCAAAAACTCCAGATACAGTTTTTGTAATTCTTCGTTATAATCTTCTGCCATTAAATGACTTCACCTTTTAATTTTGCTTCTATATATTCATCATTTGTGTAATATTTTTCACCTAAAAAGCGTTCCGTTGTTGCTAAATCAACATATGTATATTCTATTATATACGATTTTAGCCAAACAATCGAGCCACTTTTCATCTTTGTTGGTACCCAAGCAAATTTATTTTCCAAACGTTTCTTTATTTCTGCATGTGCTGATATGTGCCTCAAATATTCTACCTCAAATAATGCTTCTTTTGCGGCGTGTGCATCATACCGTGGTGTATAACTTCTTCTCATTTACAGTAACCTTTTGCCATAACTTCTGCCTTGGTATTATTATCCACTGCAAACTTAATTATACTTTTTATAGTAAACAGTTTTCCATATGCTTGTACTGCATCATTTGCATCTTTAACCCCATCGTCCCAGGGCGGAAAACTAACCATCCAGTTACGTTTAATAGCCTGCCTAACCAAACGCATACTGGCTTTATCTGCATCAGGCAATAGTATAATACGCTTGCCTAATTTTTCAATAATTTTAGATTGGTCTAAACTCATGCTATTACTGCCAATAGCAACTCCACCAATACTTAGCGCATCTAACTGTCCTTCTGTCACAATAACAAAACGGTTTTCAGCATGTTGGTTATCTAATCCATAAACAAAGTTTTTAGGTTGTTGTACATAGTACTTGGGTGTTTCTTTATTTGGCACATCGCCAACCCAACGTGCAGTATACCCTACAACTTTTCCTTTGTAATAAAACGGAAGTATAACACGACTTTTAAAATGACTAAATGTACTGTATTTCCAGTCTGGATAATCCAGTAAACTTCTATCACTTAAAAACTCACATGCACTGACAAACTTGGGCAGTTCTTTTTCACTAAGTTCAGCAGTGTGTAAATCTTGTGTTTGAGCTGGCAGTGGTATTTCTGGCCAGTCAATTTTAACTTCTTTATCTTCCGTTTTCTTTTTAATAAGCAGTTCAGCAGTATCTCGCTCACGCATAAGTTCAATCTGCAAACGATGTATTTCACTACTATCTGCACCAAACACACCGTACAAACGCTTTAAACGCCCGCTGAGTTGCTTGCCTTCACTCCAGCCTGTACTATAGCCACAGTTAAAGCAGTTGTATCTGAACTTGTCTTCTTCAAAATAAAAACCACCACGCTTTTTTGTATCTGGTCTGCTTTGTCCATTCTGTACACACATAGGACAATTACCACTGGTCCAGCCTGTGCCAGTAGTTTTCCAATTAACGGGGATCAGATTTTTAGTGAACTCAAGGACCAAATGCATAACACCATATTAACGTCTATAGTGTATTTTGTCAACCCTTCCAACAGTTAAAGTGAATTTAAATCTAACGAACATAAACATACCATCTGTTTGGTATGCTTCTGTACCTGTCTTGTTTGCTACTTTAATTTCTTTGTTATATCCACAAACTTGCGGAACATCAAACCAATCTGCATCGCTTGTAGGATTAGGGCTCAGTGTACCTTGCATCTGTACTGTACCAGTAGCACCACCAGCATATGTAACACTGAATGTGTTAATACCGCCGCAGTTTGCTACGGTGCTTGCTGGACCTTCAAAAGGCTCTGTTACAATTGTGTATACACTTGTATTAGGTGTACCAGTAACAGTGTATGTCTGGATTGCACCAGTTGAATCAACACTGTCAACTTGTATGCGCAAATCGTTTACACCACGCACACCACCCAGTTGATCACCAGTAACAAGAATTACATCACCAACTTGATAGCCTGCACCTGCTGAAACAAATGTTATATCATATACAAAGTTAGCATTGATTACAAATGATACGCCTATACTAACATTAAAGACTGCACCACAGCCAGAACTAAGTCCCAGTGCTACATTTAAGTTAACGCCTACCATTAGACTAAAGGTAATATCTACACTGAGTGTTGCAGTTAGTGTAATTGACCAATAACTACTTGTAATACCCAGTGGGTAAACTGTATCGTCTGGATCTTGTAAACCAAGTGCATAGTCACTGTATGCTGACTGTGCATCCATATGCATAGGACCACAATCGTCTACAACTTCAGCAACATAGCAATAACGGTAGTTTGCGTCACTGTGAAGTGCATGTACACGGTTTAGTTCATCTTGCCAAGTTAACAAGATATCATAAAACCCAGCACCCATGTTTGCAATATCACCTGGAGAAAGATGTAGTGTTGCAACACCGTTTTTGACATCCTGTACACGTAAATTCTTTTGTACTAATACGTGATGTCCGTCATGCTTCATTACAACTGCTTTGATTGTTTTATCGTGCAATTGTATTTTGCATCCGTTTACATCACGAATAAAAAATGTGATAACTGTATCAACACCCTTTAAGATTTTAAAAGGCTTGTAATTGCTTGGTTGATTCCTTGTAGTGCCTGTACGTTTGCCAAGTACTACGTCACCACGCTGACTGTAAATATATCCGGTACCTTGTGTCATGTTTTTTGTTCTCCTACTGTATTTATTAGAAGATAAGTAATATTATGGCAATACCAGAAAAATATAAATTACTTTTAGATAATTTTCCGTTTTTAACTTTAACTACATATGGAAACAATGAGTATGTTGGTATAATTCAAAACCAAGATGCAAATGTAATAAGCATGTATCTATATGAATTAATTAAAGATCCAGAACACAAAAAACTATTCTTAGAATTAGGTAATGAATGGTGGTGGGAAACTAATAGACAACTTCCTATTAATATAGTAATGGGAGGGAGATTTAAAGTCTTTCAAAACTGCTTACAATCATTTACCAGTAAGGATTTTGAAATTGTGCAAGGGCCTAGTGTATGTTTAAGAGATATTATGCAAAAAAGAGTTAAAAGAAAAAACGTACAATTAGTAAGAAAATCTACTTAAAGATATTATCTATAACACGAATTTCATCATAATATTCACGCTCTACAAATAACAGTAGAGCGGCTGTCCTATTACCTACACTGGTATTGGGCATTGCACTGTGTAACACTCTTGGGTGCCACATTAGCATTTCACCTGGCTTGAGTTCAGGTTGTTCATTATGAGCTATAAAGTAATCGTTATACTCGCCACGATAGCAACGTTTAATATCCCACTGTGTATGATGGCTACCAGGAACAAATGCAGTGCCGCCACTTTCCCTAGTAAATGAGGTAAGCGGAATCAAACACTGTACACCAAGTAAACGTTCTTCTTCACTAAAACTTTCAAATCTATATGGCGTGTCAATATGCGGACGCACACCCTGGTGTCTGTTTGTAGTTACAACTAAATCACTGTGATACAATACAGGATTGTCCAGTAGTCTACTGATGTGTGGCATGTAAAATTTAACAGCATCGTCAACAAAATCTAGATTGGTTAAATCCTGACTCCACCAGTTTGCCCAGTTTATGTGTGTTTTAGGCTTTGCAATATAATTACCCAGATTATCATGTCCACGGTCTGCTTCCATATGAAGCTGACTCCAGTTTAAAAAATTTAAACACCAAGTGTGTGACATGGATTCTGTTAGTTTAACAAATCCTTTATCATGGAATTCGTCTATACTAAAACTCATGCAACAGACTCACATAACAAATTCATCTGTACAACTACTGCAACTGCATAGGCAATGGCATGTGCTTTTTTAAAGTAGTATGCATCGTCTGCAGGTTTAGTCCATACATCTTTCATTACTACATCCCAGGACTTTCCAAGCAGATGTCTTTTTGCAGGTCGGATAATTGCTAATACCGCTGCTAATTGCTCTACTGTTTTAGGCTGCATACGCTTGAGCACTTCACTGTGTTCACTTACGTGGAATAAATTGTCTGTAAACTCAGTGTGTGTTAACAACTCCCACATGGGCTCAGTGTTCATAAGTTTATCTAAATGCTCTGGACTTTCAATGTCTTTATACAACCCAACATTAAGTATATCAATTTTAAAAAAGCCCTGTTGCTCTGCTAGTTTATGATCAATAGTTGCCAATCCAGTAAACGGATCACTAGGCATGTCATGAAAGTAAACACCAGTATTGTGCTTTACTCGCTTCTTATCACGTTGGATCATTGCTGGTACATTAGGGAAAAGTTTTAATACTTTTGTACGGTCAGCAGTGTCAATATCAATATCTGTTGCTGGTATCATCCAATTGTCTCATTTATAAATTTTACATCTTGTGGAAATAGTTTTGTTTTACGTACCCAAAATGCTGGGTCCAGTGTGTTTGCAATCTGCTGTAACATTTCACTTGGTATACTATCCAAAAATACCTGTGCTCTGTCACTACTATATATTATCCAAGGACTCACTTTGCCCATTGCAATATGGTTTACAATAACATGCGCTGGCGCTTTGTCAAAGTAATCGCTCCAGTGTAGCCCTTTATCAGATGCCCAACTGTCCGCTGTTAATATAAAACGCTCCAGTGCACGATCTGCTGTTTCTGTTTTACTGTGTTCTGCCAGGTATTTGTTATACTTGCTGTCTTTACACCAGTCTTCCAGTCTTGTTTTGTTTAGTGTTAGCCACTTGATATAGTTTTCTGGATTAACTGCACGAATGTCCAGTACATATCTACCAAACTTTACAAATGCATTATAATACTGACTACTGCTAAATTGCTCATACGTTTTGTCTTTTTTACTGCCCATGGCAAGTTTATACCAATAGTTATATGCATTATAGCCTGCTACCACATGCTTCTCGTTACGGCTAAGAGCTCTACGCTTGGGCTCACACATGTGTACTGCAAGACTGTTTTCACGCTTGAAGCTCTTTTTGCAATACTCACATGTGTACATTACTTAAACAGATCCTTGATTTGTTTATCTGTCATTCCTGTTTCTTCAGCCAGTGCTTTTAATTCTTTTTTATCACTTTGCAATAAGATGTCTAGTTCATCTTCATTTAATCCAGGATATAATTCCAGCAACCATTCTGCCACTTTATTCTTTTTTTGTCTTTTTCCTGGTGCTATCCAAGGATGATACTGCGTTTTACCAATACCCACTATTTGCAATAGTCGATGTTGTAGTTGTGGATGATGTCTCAATACATTAAAGTGTACATTAACCAGTGCATTTGTCATTGTCAAATAGTGATCACGGATCTCATCATGATTAGTATCACATGCACTGGTATATCGCATCAGTACCCAGGGACTGATCTTTTTTTGTTCTTCTTCTGTTAGCGTATCCCACCAGCCCATATCACGCTGATCAATCGCTCGCATTTCTTCTTTAATTGTTAGTTTATTGCTCATAATTTATAATATTACCATAAGTGATATGTGTCAAGAACATCAGGTACTTTACTTGTTTCTTTTACAAAGTATGCACACTGTGCTCCTTCTTCATTACTTAGTGGAACAGCCAACAAGTGTCCATATTTTAATTTAGGAAAATGCCACTTGACATCATTATACACATTTGTAATTTCCACTGGCTGAAACTTGGGCAAGAACCCAGTAATAGGATTAAATGTAAATGCATGGAAGCCACGATCATTTAGTCCTGTAATGGGTACTACTTCTGGTTCGCCTACATCTGGCTCACATATAATTAAACTCCAGTCCAGTGGCATCTTAACTGTGTTTTCACCTATTTTTAAGATTGCTGCTGGCGCATTAAAAATTTCCAAGAATACTAGTGGCACAAAGAAGTAATCTGCATCATGCTTATTACTGTAATCTAGTACACAGTAACGTATATCATCTATTTCATCTGGAACAAAGTCTAGCTCATATGTCTGGTTTTCTACTGTTAATACTTTCATTTTCTATAATCTACTTTAGTTATAGTATACGGATATTCTGCCTCTTTATAGAACTTCTTACGCTCACGCAGGTGCCGTTTACTGAATTTAGCAGTGCTTGCAATATCCCAAATTTGCACACTGTCTTTATCTTTTGCTTTACGTATGCCACGTCCAATACTTTGGATAACACGCACAAAGCTCTTGCCTGGTTCTACCAGTACAAGATTAAAAATTCTGGGAATGTTAATGCCTACAGCCGCCACGCCATAAGTTGCAATGATGATTTTATTATCAGCACTGCTGACTTCATCATATTCATCTTTGCGGTCTTTACTTTTCATAGCACCGCTAATAAACACAGTTTCCTCAGGCAATCTTTCCATTAGCCCGTGCCCTGCGCTTAATCTGTCAACCAATACAAGAGTATTTCCATCAACTGCTAACCCTTTAACCAACTTGGCCATGTAGTCCAGTCGTTGTTTGTCAGTAGTCAAGTACTTTAGCTCTTCTTGATAATTACTGTATTCCGCAGTGTCTTGCATCTGAAGCACGTTTACTTCACACTGTGCAAGTACACCCATGTCTTGTAACTCACTTGCGGCTAGTTTGTTTACAACCTGCCCCAGTGTAATTGTTAGTCCTATCTTGTCTGCATCGTCTTTGGGGATAGTACCAGTTAGTCCCCAACGGATAGGAACACGAGCAAATGCTCCTGTTAATAGTTTCTTTAAGACGTCTGCTTTTGCTTGGTGTACCTCGTCAACAATAACACACTGTACATCTTGTGCAAAGTCCACAATACTCAAGTCGCTCTTGCCATCACGGAATTGTTTCTCCATGCTGTTTAAACTTTGCCATGTACAAATAGTATGTGTTTTGCCATACTCTTTACGGTCACCAAAATACACACCAACATCCAAACCCAAGTTGATGTAATCTGCTTCTGTTTGTACAACCAAGTCCTTGTTGGGTACGATTACAATACTGCGCCCATATGGCTCAATAAGGTTACTTAGTGCGGCTGTAATCAGTGTCTTACCAGCACCAGTTGCAATCTCTTGCAAACATTGTGGATTGGCTAAAAACTGATTGATAATCTCTACTTGATAGTCACGCAGTACAACAGGCTCACCTGCCGCTGGGTGCTTTTCAGGCCATAGTTTATCACTAAAATGTTCTGCTGTAATCTGTGGAAAATCCAAGTTAATTGGTGTGCGTAAATCTTCTATATCAACCTGATAGTTTTCCTGTAACAGGATTGGAAGTATTTCTTCCAATAGATTAATGTATGTACTACCACCCACGTTAAAGTAATTGACCTTACCATCCCAACGACCCAGTTTATATGCAGGCACATGATAGGCATAAGGCAACATAAAGCTGAACTTGTTTACTAGTTTGCGTCTAGTATCCAGGTCCAAACCTTCTATTTTACAATTTACTTCATCTTTTAAAATAATTTTTGCCATACTAGTAATATAATGATTTCCATTTAGATTGTCAAGAATAAAGCGGGGGAACTGTTTCCAGTCCCCCCTATTAATTGGTTAGCTAGGAGTGAGAGTGACGTAGACAGAGGAGACGCCAACCAATTAAATTCGTTTCATACATGTTGATTCTGCATATGCTTTCCAACGATCCTTATTCATCTTTTTAAGGTCCGCAATTTTGGTAACCATACGCAAGCTCAGTTCACGTAGTCGATTCTTATTTTCGTAAATAAAGTCCAGCAACTCCTTTTGCTCGGCTTTATCAAAACCGTATTCATCTAACATGCCATCGGCTACAATTTGTTTACAGCGCAAGAACTTTTCACGCATTGTATCCATGGTCAAGTCCAAGTAGTGACAGCGGCTAAGGATAGCATCCAAGTGATCTGCAATCTTGCCACGTGCCTTTTCAAATTTAAGGTTAGTAATAAAAATTACACTGCCTTTAAACTCGAAACGATCTGGAATACCTTCATGACTCAGTACACGGCTTTCTGACTTCCAGCTAATGTTGCGTTTCTTACCACTGTCCAATGCTGCTTTGAGCAAGTTAAGTGATGTTTCGTCATAAAGCACACTGTCACAATCGTCTAGTACCAGTACACTACCGCGGTCTGCATACTCAAACAACAGTTTATATAAACCAATTGCTGATGCAGCACCTTTTTCCATTCCGTAACGTTGAGGAGCATTTGTAATTTTTGCAGCAACAGCCGCTTCATCTAATACTCGTTCAACACCGAAACTTTTACCTACACCTGGAGGGCCCGTTACTACCATGCCACGTACAACACCGTCAATACTTGCGTTTGTCATATCGTCCAGGATCTCAAAACGTTCACGTAAACGTGCAATAATCTGTTCATCTGTTTCTACTTTACTACCTGGTGCACCAATTGGTGTCTCCTCAGATACTGTTTCAAAACTATTAATATCTTCTACTTTAACTCGAATCTTGCGATCCGGTAGTCCGGCTACGTCCTTGCCGCATACTGTAATAAAGCCGCCTTTTTTGCCAAGTTTAAAACCTTTTTCAAGTTTTACAACAGTATTCTTGATCTCTGTTGCTCCGTATTGGCCTTTTAAAATACGTACTTTCTCCATTTTACACTCCTGTGTTTTTGTCTCTCTACAGTATTAAGATAGCACATCTAGAAGATAAGTCAACCTTTTTTTTCACTTTTTTTCTATTTTTACACGATTTAATACAGTTTCTTTACAGTTGCTAAACTTGCTGATGCTTTGCTCTTTTACAAAACCAGTAACACGCATGCTTTTGCCTACAATAAGATTACTGATATCTGGATCCTTGCTCCAGAAGAACTTAATCAAGTTCTGATCAGATTCAACAGCCGTTACCAAATGGATGCCGTATTTTGCGATATATTTCACATCTTTAATAAACAATGAGAACGCACCACGGCTACCTACTTTACCAACATACTCGCTAGACTGTCGCATGTCTTCATAAAAGTCATCCATGTCGTCACGCTGTTTCTGAATACGCATACTGTTAGGCAAACTCGCCAGTACGCTAATGCCGTAGTTGTCTACTTCTGTTTTATTAAGAATATTACCCACTGTATCTTCAAAACCATTAAAGTTGCCAGTGAGCTTTTTCATAACAATAACACTGTCAAAATATGTTTTAAGCTCTTCAGCCTTTTCCATATGTTTGCTAGTTACTGTAACATCAATGTCTTCTGCCTCTTTAACATCATTAATAATGTAACGGATAGCAGTCTTGTTATCAAAGACATTGCATTTATTTTCATAATCGTAAAACCCATGGCCGCTTTTGATAAAGCCCTGAGCCTCGTCTACTGCAATCGATGTTGCTAGTACTTCCATAATTTCATATGATTTACGTGCCATGGTGTCCTCTGTGTCTGTTACAATGTTATATTACGATTTATCTGAATCTTTGTCAATGGCTTTTGTTGTGATAAAGTAAGTTTTTTTATCAGCGATTGCACTGTGTGCCAAGCCGTCAGCATCACGTTTATGAGTGCATACTGCTACAATAGACTTATTTTCATCATATACATAATACATTTATCCACGTCCTTTCAACAGTGCATGAATAAGTTTTGCTTCTTTACCGCTAATAGGCTTGCGGCTAGTTGCGATTGCACGATTAACTGATTCTTTATTGTAAGCCATTAGTAAAGTGCCTCCTGTATAGCATCGTAAAGAAAGTCAAAGTTTTCATTGATAGCATCAAGTTCTGTATCAGTAGCAGGAACTCCATCAATATCTGCGGATCCGATATACGCATCACAGAATTTAGGATAATCGTTCATGTCAATACCTTCAACGATTACATTTTCAATTTTAGTAAAGTCTATATTCATTACACAGTCTCCATTTCTTTTGCTGTACATACATAGGGCTTGTTCCACTGACCAACATTGATATCCAAGTAGTAAGCAATATCAAAGTAGTCAATCTGTGCGTCTGTGTTGTTATACCAACCAGTGCCTTTCATTGCAGCAATAAGTTCTTCCAAAAACTCTTTTGCTTCACCGTAATGCTCAGGATAATAAGTGTTAACTTGAACGTATCCTTCACTTGGATAATAAGGATGATTGCGGCGTTCTGCAATCTCACGATTCTTTTCGTTTGCCATACCAATAAAATCAGCAACACCTTCTTTGATGTTAACAACAAGAGTACTGTGATTATTAACTGCAATTGAACCTTTATAGCCGTACTTTTTTAGCACTGCTTTGATACCTGGTGCTAGTGCTTTTTTCTTTTCTTGATTCATGAAAGCCATTTTGTAACTCCTGTTTTCTTAACTTACTCTTATAATATAAAGTAAAACGTTTTACTTGTCAACAAAAATGCGGAAAAAGGTTTCCTTTAAAATCAAACACTTGTAAATTTTTTCCACATTTTTTCTTGTTCAGCATATGCTTCAATCTCCCAAGGGCGATCAAAGTAAGGAATTTCACTAGGCTCAAACATAGGAAACTCTTTACGTACATCTTGTTTGATATGAACAAACTCATGAAACACTGCTGTTACTAAATCTTCGTAACTCAGTCCTTTACGAATACGTATTTCATATTCACGGTCGTCACAGCCTTCAAAACAGTCTGCTTCTGCTTCTAACCCTGGGGCAATTTCTACATCAACAACCAGTTTACGGTGACGTGGCAGCCAGTATTCTTTGGCAAACCAAAGTGCTTCAGTAACTGCTTCACGTTCTTTCTTGGTACCGCCAATAATACTATAAAGCATTACATATCCTCTTTAAGAGCATTAAACAAAGATTCTGGAATAACACTGAGACCGACTTCACGTCGTGATGCACAATACTCAGCATATGTATCATATTCAACTGCTTCTTTTAAATTTATCATGGACATCAGTGTCTCCTTCTTAACTTACCCTTATACTTTAAAGTAAAACGTCTTGGTTGTCAACAAAAATGTAACAGATAGTTTCCTTATTAATCAATAGGTTGTAATTTTTTTGAAAAAACATGTTTTTATGATAAGTACTAGTGCATAAGCGGATTTCCGCTTATAGCAAGCCAAGAAGAAGGGAGGTATATCATGGATATGCTAAACAAAGTAAAAGGATGGGCAGGAGCTCTAGCAGAATTAGGTGTCAGCATTGCTGCTCTAATGATCGTAGTCGAAGTGCTAGGCTTAGGCAATATTCCATTCTTTCCAGAAGTAAGTGTTGTGAGCAACGTTAGTAACATGCTCAGTACACTCGGCGCAGAAGGCCTTATGGGTTTAATTGCTATCTGGGTGCTATATGCAATATGGCAACGTAAGTAAACCCTAGGGTTACTTTACTTCTTCAAGGCTGAAATATCCTACACTATGGAAAATTCAGCCTTTTTTTATGATTTATTGGGTTTTATTATAAGTATTTTTGTAACGGAGAGGTTTTGCAGACAACAAAATCAACATTATGCAACGTAAGTTAGCTATTTAATTCTAGGCCTGGCCACACCCTCCGTTACAAACTTACATCTTCAAGTCCAGCAGCTCTTAACTTTACGATGTTATTCAGCTGAAACTGTTTGGTATCCAGTGCTTTGGTAATACCAATAAATTTATTTCTTAACAGTGCAAACTCATTAATAAGGTGCTGTTGGTCCACAACATCAGGATCACCGTCTACATATTTTTCTGCATCACGGCTACTTAATGCTTTGTTGTAGTTTTCAAGAAACTTGCGAAACTTGGCGCTTCTAATCTTGCGCATTTCAATATTAAGGTATTCTAAAATACTCTCAATTTCCTGCAACTGGCTAAATCTGTTCTCAACTACGCCTGGCATATCTCTACTATGTTTCTCAATATTACCACGTAGTGAAATATCCTTACGTGCTTCAGTTAATTCAGTTTCATAGTAGTCAATGGCTGGTACGATGTTGGCTAAATCTTGTTTAATGCGAGTTAACCAATTAGTCATAGATTTTACCAATCCTCGTGTTCAAGTTCTTCATACTCATCTTCAGGAACATATTCTTTAAGAGCACGATCCAGTGTTTCGCAAATACCAAACAGTTCAAGTGCGTTTTGCTCTAAATCGCAAAGTGCGTTTTGATCTATTGTACTTAAAAAATGTTCTGCTGCCTGTAAACGTTCTTTTTGTGGAATATAATTTTTTAGGCTAGTCCAAATCTCCACCAGACTAGCCGCTTCTTGTGTACTTGACATATAAATCTATTCTCCGTTAGGTATTAAATTTTCATCAAGGTTATTTAGTTCTTCAGTGTCATTTTCCTCAATTACACTATCAGCTTCAGTATCGTCCCACTGATCCATAATTAAGTCAAGACATCCGCCTTCATTACGTTCCCATGCTTTACGGAATTGGATTAGTTCTTCTCCAGTTTCCTTGTTTAGGTAACGCAAACGGTTGCCAGTTTTGGTTAGGATGCCTTTACCTTCTGCCAAGTCTACCAAACCACTGTATGGCGACATACCTGTCTCATAAGGGATTTCTACCTGTACACTTTCGAAAGGTTTTGCGTAACGTGTTTTCATAACTTTACACGCTGCACGGATACCATGTACTTCGCTTGTTTTGTTGCCATCTGCGTCTACTTTTAGTTTTAGTTTACGCATCGCAACAACAATACTTGAAGCATAGATAAAGCCTTGTCCGCCACTAATTTTATCATCTGGATCAAACATATCTTGTGACGCATAAGTGTGGTTAGTTGCTACTAGTCCAACGTTATAATCACCAAACATGTTAACACAGTTACGAACAAGTGCTGTAAGTGCTTTAGGCTTACGTCCCAAGTCACCTTTCAAGTCGCCTTTTTCAAACTGGTTAATGTCTGTTGGTGTTAGCATCATACCTAGCGAGTCAATTACAAATAATACTTTAGGACGATCTGTGTCTTCTTTATCAGCATATTGTGATTTATAGTCTTTCATAAACTCGTTAATAAGTTTAGCAACATCATCAATCATTGCTACGTTAAGTTTAAGAAGTTTTTCTTCACTAGTGTCAACATCTAGTGCATGTAGCCAGGCTTCATCAAGTGCGTTTTCAGTATCAATTAGCACAACAAAAATGTCTTGTTTTTGTGCTTCACGTACCAAGTTGCCACTACAGATAAACGATTTACCTGCACCACTTTCACCTGCAAATACTGAAACTTTACCTAGTGGTACACCTTTACGAAAGTCTCCACTTAGCAGTTTGTTTAGTGTATAATTGCCTGTTGAAATCCAAGTGTCAGGATCTCTAAACCCAGTACTAAGCCCAGGCACACTCTTCGTAATACTTTTACGGAATTTACTTACATCAAATGGTCTTGCCATATTATTCTCCTATTATGAAAAAGTAGGGGGAAATAAATCCCCCTACAGCCGGATTAGCCTTTACGGGCTCTGATTGCAGCAAGAATATCTTGTGCACTTGCTTTGCCTTCATCAGCAGCCGGAGCAGGAGTAGGCTCTGGTGTTGCTGCTGGTGCTGGATCTTGCCATCCAGTATCACTCACTGTTTCTGCTACTGGAGCAGGTGCAGGTTGCGGTGCTGGTGCTGCAACTGGTGCTGGTGCGCTTGCATTCATATCAATTTGTACACCAGCTGGGCGATAAAAATTACCCCAGCGTGAAGGATCATATAGTTGACCGTCTACACTAGCTTCAAACATTTCAAAGATTGCATTAATCTCCTCTGCGCCTGGTTTCTTGGGCATAAAGTCTTCCAAGTTAAACAAGCCATGTTCTGCTACTGCATTACGCTCTGCTTCACCTAAACTACGCTCACGACGTGCCCAGTTTGATGTAGAGTAGTCTGCATATTGACCTTTTTGTGTCTTTGTAAGACGGAAGTCAGTACCTTGATCATAATCAGTTGGCAGCTCTGGAAAGTCTGGATCCATAAGTGCTGCTTTGATAATGTTAAAGATACTTGGATTAATAATAAATCTGCGGATTGGATTTTCTGGTGTTGAGTCCTCTTGGATTGGACTATCAACTACAAATCCTTGGAACAAATAACTACGCTTTTTCCAATACTTGCGAGCCATATCTTCCATACTTGGGTCTTTAAACCAAGGACGGATCTCTGCATGAATTGGACAGGTTTCGTTCCACATTTCCATACAAGGCACTGTTACTGTACATGCTTTGTGTTCATCTCCACCAGCTACGCCACTGAAAGGAATACGAATCATTTGACGCTCACGCCAAAAGTAAGTATTAGTGTCATCGCCATCTGGGAGGAATCTTAGTGTGGCTGACTGTCCTTCTGGAATATTCCAAAATGCATAAATGCCATTGTCACCACCACCTTGTTGTGATCTGCTGTTACCACGGTTTTCTTGTTCAAGAAGTTTTGCTCTGATTTCTGCTAAAGTTGCCATAATTTTTCTCCATATTAGCCTTTGTTTGTTTGCCTAAGTTTTTGCCTAGTGTGTGCGATATCAACTTATGCAATATCACACACTATATAAGAAGTTTTGAATAATGTCAAGTGTTTATAGTAAAAAATCTTCTGGATCAAATTTACTAAATGACTCAACAATGTTCTCCACCACTGCTTCTTCTGTGCCTACTGACACATTTTTAGACTCTTTAACATTAGCATTATTTTTAATGAATGTCAAGAGTTTAATTGATAGTTCTTTTTGTTTTTTATCAAAGTCATGCATATCATCACTTAACTGTGCAAGCATGTTGCTCAGTTCATCGTCTGTTACATACTTTGAAAGGTATCCTGAGAACGCTGACATCTTGGCAACATTGTTACTAAAACGTAGGTTCTCAGGATTATCAGGATCGTTAGGATCAAGCTCTTTGCGTAATTCTAACTTATCTTTACTATTAATGACTTTGTTAATAATATCTTTAAGACGAGTCTCACGACTTTCTTTTACTTTAATTTCTTTCACTACTCGGGCAACGTGCGGTAATGCATCGGCGACATTTTCGTCAAACTTGCGTACGGTAAATTGGTCGCGAAGGGTGTCAACACCATCCTCTTCCAAAGCTGATCTTTTGTCTTCAAAATTCTCAACGTACTTAGTATAGCCTTTAGTGCCACTGAGTGACTTGAATTCTTTCTTGATGTTATCTAAACGTGAACTAACACCTTCAATAACATCTGCTGTATCTTCACTGACTAGTGAATTCTTTTTGGCATAGTTACGGAATTTTTGTAACTCTGCAAATTCTTCTGATAGTGCAATAATATGCTCACCAATTATATCAAATGGTGTACCGCCTTCTTTAACATGGCGTGTCATTGCACGAGCTGCTGGAAGGTTGTTGTTGGGGAATTTAAATCTTTCGCCCTCGTTATTTTCAATAAACAAGCTATGGATATTTCTACTACGTGATCCACGGACTTCTTCATCTACATTTTTACGGTGTTTGATAATAAGGCGTGCATTTTCCAGTGTCTGATAGCTGCTTTTTGTGCTACCATATGCTTTGCTGAAACCTTCTTTAACTTCCATTGTACCTTCCTTTTTAGCCAAAAAAGCAAAATCCTTAGGTTCAATATCCTTGCCAAATGTTTTTAACGTATACTCGATAATATTACGAGTTGCTAAACTGCGGATACTGTCAAGCATAGGACGGATTGCTTTTAAGTTTGTTGATTTTCCTAGGTTAACTTTGATCTCGTCGTGCTCTTCGTTACTTTCTAAATTAATCATAATCTTTTCATCACCGATATAATAACGGCGTGCTTCTTCTGGATCTACACTGCTTTTACCCTCAGCCGTGAATAGCTGGACAGCGTAACCGTTGCCTTTGATAATTTTAAAAAGTTGAGTACTTACTGAATCTATATTAACTGCCATACACTTATTTATACTTTTTGTTAGATTAAGCCTATTGGCATTGGTGCTACATAATCGTCCTGAAAACTATCACGCATGTCTTCAAATGTGTTCTCATCATATTGACTTATAACCATTGTCATACGTACAACTAGCAGAGTACTCATTACAAGATCATCATGCTCGCCTTCTTTTGCAGCATAACTACTACCACGAGCAACAAATGTTTTTGTTTCCCCTAGTAAATTTTTACTTTTAATTTTTAGTTTACCGCTTTCAACCCACTGTTTAAATTTAGCACAGGCGGTTAGTTTACTGCGGTTAGTTGTATTAAATCCACGTCTAGCAACACGAGCAGCACCTGCTTTTTTAGGCTCAGTTAAAAATGTACCTGGTATTTGTTCCTCGCCCATTTCATCAATTACAACGATTGCTGCTTCACCCAGTGTATTATTTTCCACACTCCAGTATATTTCACTGTTGGGTGCTTCTTCACGTATTTGTTCACATATTTGTTTCAGTATACGTATCTGTCCTTGTACTGGTGTTTTATTGTGTTGCCACTCTGCCACTTGTGTCATGCCAGGCAAGGTAAAGACTTGTATCGCACTTGGATCTCCACCTGTTCCCAAACTTGGGTCCAATCCTATAACATATGTGTTGCCATCTTTTATTGTATCATACCAACGAACTTGGCCTGTTTTCTTATAAGGATCTTCACCTGACAATTCCACTAAGTGTAAACTGTTAATTAACGTTTCATCAAATGCAATGAACTCGTTTAAGTGTTCACGGCGGAAACGTTCTTCACCAATCTTACCCTGTTCTACACTTGCCCATTCTTCATCACGATCTGGATGACGTTTCCAGTCTGCACTGTATCCACGAAACCCATTTACACCAACTTCAGTTTCATTACCAAACTCATCAAACATCTTTTGGCTTTGTCTCCAAATTTGTGCAAACTGGTCATCATCCTGGTTGGGGGTACTAGTAATAATACATTTACCACCTGTACTCAATGTTGGTGAAAGTGCAGTCCAGAATTCACGAGCAATATTGGGCCTAACGAATGCAAATTCGTCCAAGTATGCTAATGATATGGACAAACCACGTCCAGTGTTTTCGGTGGTTGCCTGTGCTACAATACGGCTACCATTGTCAAATTCTATACTGCCTTTGTTGTAACTAACTGCGCCACTGCGTAGATAGTCAGGCAGTGTTTCATATGCAAAACGTATACGCTGCATGATCTCTTGCGCACCACTGTATTTGTGTGCTGCAATAAGAATAGTTTGATCTGGGTTATACATAGCATACCACAACAGATAACCTGCTGCGGCTGTTGACTTACCCATTTGTCTACTGATAAGTGCAATACTGTAACGGAAATTGTGATAAGTGTCAACTAGTTCTTTTTGAAAATCAAACAGCCCAAACTTCATACGCCCCTTAGTTGGGTGTTGAATCCAACAATGTTCTGTCATAAAGTATTTGGGATCTTGCATACATTTAGCTAACTCAAGTATTTGATCATGAGTTAGGTTTTCTTTACGGTATGGTTTTTTAACTAGATCTGTATTGGCTGTGCTCATAATGATATTTATTCAGAAAAAAAGCCTGTGAATCTACCACAGGCTTCTTAACATTTATAGTCCTGCTAGTTTTTTAAGAAGATCAATTGACTCATCTTTTTTGTCATCGTTCTCTTCTTCAATGTTCCATTCGTCGGCTAGTTCATCAAAGTTTTCTGCTTTAGCATACTTTTCGGCTTCTTCTTTGGAAGTAAAGCCTTTAACGATTTTAAATTTATCACTATCGTATGGCAAGTATCTAATTTGATATCTTTTTTCTTCATCTTCATCTTCGTCTTCATCATCCATATTATGTTCCCATTTGCCAGCGGCTGGGTTATAATCTGGTGCACCAATACTTGCCTCTTGCATATCATGGTGTCTGCGGAAGTCTGCAACAAACTCTTCAATTTGGTCTACATCTAGGAAACGAACAAGTTCGTCTAGTACTAGCTGATGTGATCCAACTTCGTCAATCAAGTCATACAGTGGTGCTGCTGGTTCGCCTACTGCTTCTTGTGTTGTTTCACTTTCTGTCAAATAATCTTTAATATTTCTATACATTATACTAGTCCTGATAATTTACGTAATATATCAATATCATCAGTTAAGGCGTCTGCTGTTTTAGCATCCATTTTAACTTTGTATTTTTTGCCATTGAATTCAAATTCGCTCTTACCGGCTTTTTTAGCATTAGCTGCGGCTGTGTTAAATGCGTTGTCTTCTTCAACGTCTGCTTCGTTCATGCCTTTGCGCTTTTTCATTGCTGCCTTAATGAAGTCTACTACATTATCATGATCTATTTCATCATATTCATCTTCCATGTCGTTGATTATGGTCTGGAGGATTGGGTCTTCCACATCAAAATCATCAAAACCTCCAGAATAAAAAGACCAGTTAGCAACTACTTCACCGTACGGTGTTTTGAAGGTTTTTGCATAATCTGTTTCTTCACCAGGGTCCACATCTTCTTCAACGTCTGCTTTACCGCCTGCTACTGTGTCAACGATTTTGTTGATAATACCATTTAGTTCATCTTTTTTAG
>Ga0255782_10001062_pt1 | contig 24223 bp, 19 predicted proteins | sample 101ome_26_FD_179980 | JGI IMG/M metagenome (GOLD analysis project Ga0255782, IMG submission 179980) | Coastal salt marsh microbial communities from the Groves Creek Marsh, Skidaway Island, Georgia - 101408AT metaG (version 2) | ecosystem: Environmental > Aquatic > Marine > Intertidal zone >...
AATCATATCAAGTCAAAATCTGAGGTCTTCATTAAAACAGTAAAACAAGTCTCAGGGTGCGGCTAACGTGCGCCGGCTAACGTCTACAACAAGACGCGTCGTCCCCGTACTTCCGTAAGTAAACATAAAAAAACAAAACCGTTATTTCGTTTCTGTCGTCGTCTGAGGTGACAGAAGCCCAAGAAAAAAGTAAAACGTAAAAAGTTGGAACTTTTCCTCAACTCGAAGGGATAGTCGCAAACGTTGTGGTCACGGTGACGTGTGATGATTTTATACGTTTAACACGCACTCGTGAACGCCTTATTACTGCCTTGTCCTACGCACTGATTGCTCGGACGGGCGCAGACCCTGGATTGGTAGGCGCAGGTGCCGTCTGAGTGGCGGCCAACGTGGTTGCCACACTGCGTTTGCGTGTTGTAACACGTCTCATAACACGCATAGCCGCTCCACCACCAGTCAGATGCCATTGAGCATGAGTACGCATTCGTCGGTCTGACGAAAGCAGTCGACTCTGGGTCTTGAATCTTGTCGCAAGTGTCGTAGGTGTAGGCTGAGATGGTACTCGTGACGCCCGTCGGATCGACAACAGAAATGAGAGCCATCGCGGCACGGGCTTGATCCGTTTCCGACTCGGCAGCGATGAGATCATTGGCCGCCGATTCGACACTGCCTGCCGTTTGCGGGTCTTTAGCCACGTCTTTCATGTTCTTCTTGAGCGCCTTCGCGGCTCCCTTTAGTTTGGACATCTTGGTGGCCTTTGCCGCCGACGTCGCGGCGCTGCTGGTACCCAATGTTGCGGCGAATGCGACAATCTCGAGCGGACCAATAATTTGATCAGCTGTCGCCGAAGCGCACGCGGCTGAGCTTGATGCAGCGCCCATACCGCAATGGACCCATTTCTTGCCCCCAACGACTGGTGCGTCGCCCCAGCACACTGGTCCGACGCCAGTGAATCCTCGTTTACAAGGCTTGTAGCATAAACCTGCGTCGTAGTCCCATCCAGGTGGGCACGTCGCCCATTCCATACCAGGAGAAATTTTTACGCCCTTCATGCAGCTCGGCGCGATGCCTCCCGCGTAACTAGAGCATGATGCCCCGCAGAGATTGCAACCAATCCAAACCGGGTTGGAAGACGGACACGGAGGGTAGCACAGGCCTAGGCAATCTTGCTTACCAATGCGCGAGCAGAGACTTCCACCGCACACAAGCTTGGTCTTGCGCACAGCCTGCACGACAGCTTTGACGACGCCTCCCAGCAATTTGCGCTGATGCGTCGGCTGATGAACCGATCCAGATTCTCCGAGATCTGCGGCGGCCCACCATTCTTGCCATTCGCAGCGCGCCTGACCCACGCCGCGGCCCCAGTTGGATTTATGACAGAGAAGCCCGTGATCATTCCATCCATGGTTGCAACGTTGGTGACAGTCATAGCCGAACCGGTACCAGTTGGACCCGAAATTATGGCATTTATCGTAGCATATGATACCGCCCGCAATCGTCTCCTTGTGGGAGGGACAGTGCGACGGCACGCGTCCGACGCCACGACCGTAAGAGTCCTTCCAGCAGTATTCGACGTTTATAGCGTTGGAGTTACTCACTTCAGTATTCACCCGGCTGACGCCGTCGACACCGTTTGCAAAATTTGTGCCCCTGCTGCCACCGAGTCGCGCCGCCGCTCTCGCCTGCAAGACGTGCTCGTGCTCCGTGACGACGGTTTCGTCCTGCTTAACCTCAGCCGCAAGCTTACCCGTGTACTCGGACGTGTTCACCCGTGGCGGATTGGTTGCGCCTTCGTCATACGCCGCTTGACCCATTGACTCCTTCTCCGCCTCGCAACGTTCGTTTTCGGCGTCTTTCTGTTGATTCAAAAGCATGTACGCTTGCAACCGCCGCAGCGTCGCGTTGAGCCCGCCTTCAACCTCAACCGCGTATCCTCCTCCCTCGAGCTCCTCCAAGCCCTCGTACGAGTCCACGTTCGCCTCGATTCCCATCGTCGGTTCGTCCCCCAACGCCGCAATTGCCGCGTGCAAATCCTCTGGAAGGTCAAACGGAGCAACGAAACCCGCCGACGGCGCACGTGGAATCCCGAGTTCGCTCGTCGGCATCATTCGTGTCGTCTCCGTTCTCAGCCCGCCGCCTCGATATCCGCGTCCGTCCCCGCCGAGCCACGCGAGTCCCGCGACGACAGCAACGCTACCCATTGCCACCACAGTGCATCGAGTGCGAGCGTGTTTAACACCATTAATGGTATTCACAGTCCTCGGCGCCGCGCCGTACGTCGTTTTTGTCGCTTCCATCGCGAACGAGAGAGATCAGCTCGAATCGAATCGTGTCTCCGCGTCTTCTGGCTCGCCGCCGTTCGAGCTTCCCAGGGCCCGAGTCGTCGAGCGACAACGTGTGACGATTTCGCGGCGAAATATCTTTTCGTTACGGATCAAGCGAAATACGCGAAATATCTTACTGTGAATGGATGGCGAATCAGGACCCGTCGTATCGGCACTCTTACCCCAGGTACCAAGATACACGGCGTATCTTGAACCGCCGACAAGAAACGAGACGAAGGTGTGTCCCTCGTATCGAGTCCGGTTGTGTTTGTCGTTTTACTTGCGTCGATGACGTTAACCGGCACAGTTCTTTGCGTGTTGGCGAGGAAGCGGCGAGAGGAGACGGACGAAGAAGAGTCCCATGTTTTTGGCGAACTTGCGCGGAAGATTTCACTTCACTTCACTTCACTTCCTCTTGTCGACGAAGGATTGAAGAATACGAAATCATCCCACGTGGTGAAAAGTACTTGTCCTATTGATGCTACACATGGCGGGCGCTCTCGCGAGTCGCCTCCAGTTGTTCTATCGGTATACCTATGCTTTTTTTTTGTTTGTCTATACGACGCGCGTTCCAGGTGCGTAGTTTCTCGGCTGATTGTAATCGACATAGTCTGTAGGAAGAGGTTGCCCAAACGGCGTCAGGAGCCGAGTGCCCGACTCCTCCGCGTGCGTGACGCCAATTTCTGGGAGGATGCGCGAATAACACAATCCCTCGGCCACTGGCTCGTTCGCGCACTTGATGCTCTTATCGTAGTGCGCGTTGGCAAACGGATGCGTCAAGTAACTGCTTTTGTAAGCGTCGATTGAAACCGTGGACAGCTCGACGCGCGCCGCGTACGCGTCAGGAAACGCCTCAGTCGCGCCCTCTTCGCTAAATGTTCCGGTCGCACGTGCGGCTGCAATTTTCGCCCGTGTTACCGCGTCGTAGATGGATAAGTCTTCCTCCGCTGTGGGCTGCGCTGTGACGACGACGGGTCTCGACACGCTAAAGGACGTCTCCTCAGTCGCCACCGGGGCCAAGTCGGCAATGTAGCTAGGGTGTAAAGCGTTTAGGTCGTCACCGATCGCCGTCGCACTTCTTCCTGCCTTTCGATCGTTTGCATCTATGACTGCCTTGACATCAACGCGTTCGAGTGACGCCAAGGCGAGAAACTCTGTCGAAATGTTTAATACTTCCTCCTCTAAGTCTCCGTACCACGGCGTCGCGCATTCACCGAGCAAAATGGCAAAAGCGCCTTGAATGTTCGTCTTTGAAATGGCCGTCCACGTGCTCTCGGCGTCAGAACCAGCGCCACAAATGGCTTGTTCCGCAAACGACAACCACAGTTCTTTTCTAGATGCCTCGTACGCTGCGCAGCTTTCCTGCTCTGCCTCGCAATACGAGTCTAAAAGTCGTTCGAGCAACCGCTCGAACGCGCCCACCGCCTGCAACCCATTGGACGCGATGATGGCGCGCTCGATGGCCACCGCGTACTCGTCCCCGCGTACTCCGACGCCGTTTAGAGCGACGACGAGTAAGAAGAAAAAGGAAACGAACGCGTGGCCGCGGCTCATCGTCTTCACTGCAACCAGACGCCGCGTCGTTGCCGACGCTGCGACACCGATCCGACGGCGCTCAACGTCGTTTAAATTGGCTCGATTTCGCGCGTTAACCCTCCCTGAAGACGGCCGGCGAGAGAGTCGCCTTCCCAGGAGTGAGGTTGAACGTAGTCCGTTCCAACGAACACGCGCTCGCTCGCTCGTCCTCCTTCCGCCCTTGCCTCCTCAGAGCGAGGAGAGGACTGGAGAAGCCAGGCGGAGGGAGGAACAATCGCTGAGCGACGATGATGCGCGACGATCGAGACGACGACCAGTGTGAAGGAGACGTCGTCGCTCAGACAGAAGAGCTGGCGCGGTTTCTTTCGTCGTACGTCGACGCTGGTGGGTCTCTCGATGCGAACGAGGCGCCTGAAGAAATGAAACCGCTGCTGCAGTCGATGCAACAGGCGTTTGCGTCGCTATCGTCGAAAGCGGGTGATGCTGCGCAGGTGGCGCCGTCGGAAATGCTCGAGCTCATTCATCAGGCGGCTAAAGGGGCGCTGCGAGATCCCGCGCTCGAGGCTTCAACCTCTGAACGCTCGCGCGTGCGACTGCCGACGACGAGGTTGAGCGAAAAAGAGATTACGCTTCAGCCCGGGTTTGTAGTTAAGTCTAGAGACGCAAACGGAGAAAAAGTTTTCATCAATGTCTGTGGAAGCGATGAAATCGGCGTTCCAGCGGCGCACGACGATACGTGGCGCGAGGGTTTGATGCCTAAAGAGGTCATTCGCGCTCTTGAAGCAGGCGCGTCGAGTTCGTCGTCAATCGACAGCTGTTTGCGCTTTCCACTGAGCGCGGCTGACGCGCGCATAGACGTCGACAGCTCGGGTCGGTCGTGTGTGGTCTTCGACGTCGTCTTCAACTCGACCGTCATGCGGCACGCGATGGTTTTCAAAACGTTGAAACGGTTTCTCGCCGAGCTTTGTCTCAAGGTGGTCGCCGACAAGCATTATTCGTCCTCGAACGACTTGAGCGCCCAATACAAGTTGCCTGCTCGGGCGTTCATCGGTCGTTATCCGCCACCGCCGCATCGGATTCGAGCGACTGCGCCGTCCGTTGTGGAAGAGACGGAAATCGCCTCTGCCGCCGACGAGCCCTTGGACGTGGACGTGGAATATCACGGGCGACCGGTTGAGAGCGTGAGGATTCAACTGCGCGTGCCGAATGGAGTTGCGCGACCGCGAGAATCCGTCTGCGTGTGCGTCGCGCGAGAGGCAATCACGTTAGACGTGCCGAATAGAGATAGTCATAGAGTCGAGCTTCCGTTTCTCGTCGATGCGGAAACGGCGCGAGCGACACTACGTAGAGACAACGTCATCTGCATCACGGCGCGATACAAGGCGTACCGCGATGCGCTCTGCTAGTAGTACTTCGTAAACGCTTTTGTTTTATTACACTCGACGAATATCGTGATAGATTTAGTTGGCGTCATCGTGACTGAGCAAGCGCGCCGGCGGTCTCAGTCTGCGTCGCTTGATTCTAAATGTGAAAATGACGGTTCATGAACCATGAAAACAAAAATCACCCCCTCCCCAACACACACCACGCATTCACTCTCAAAACCGATTCGTCGTGAACACGTCCGACGACGACGACGATGACGACCACGACGACGACGCGTGAGTTTGCGACGACGAACCAGGACCGAGACCGAGAGCGGAGGAAAACGACGGACGGGAAGATCCACGACCGCGGCGGGGCGAGGCAAAGGGTGAAGGAAGATGTCAAGCGAACGCGTGAGCTTGTTGGGCGGCGATATCGCCGTCGAGGGTGTTACGCGGAATCACTCGGAGCGAGAACATGAGCACGCGAGCGGCGTTGAGAGCGCGCGAAAGGCGTGGAAAACACACCGAAGACGGGTTTGGGGGGTCACCCTGGGAATGTTGGCGATCGTGTTCGGACTTTTGGCGCTCACGGCGAGTTCACCGGGTGCGCGAGGTGGCTTGGCGACGAGGGACTCGAGCGTCAACGACGCGTTTGACGTCGACGCGCTTGCGAGCAAGCTTGGTCTAAGCTCGGACAAGGGGAGCGGCGGGGAAACAAAAGAGGCGGCGAAATCGGCTAGAAACTCGCCTGGGCGTATTCCAGGATTGGCGGCGCATGTCGAGAGCAAGACGCACGCGACAAAGTTTAGGATGATCACGTTTTGCAACAAGTCGTACTGGATGTTCGCGCACGCGCTCCTGGAATCCATGAAGGCGGTGGCGCCGTCCATGGTTGACTTTTGGACCATCATCGTGCCGGATGAGGAGACCAAGGCGTACATCGAGAGCGAAACGCGAGCCTCTGGCAAGATCGTCGACGTCTTTGTCGATGAAGACTTGAAGACGCAGGTTGTCAAGTACAAGTCCGCCGGCAAGCTAGAGCTCAAGAATATGCTCTCGTGGAGAAGAGTGCACGCGATGCACACCCTCTTAGACAAGGATTTCACCACCATGTTCATCGAGCCGGATGCGGTGATGCAGAAGAATCCCCTTAAGGCGATTCACGACATGCTGACGTCTAACGACGTCGTCATGTCCGCCGATTACGGTTTAGGCTTGTCGGCACGCCCACACGCGAACTCCAAAGTTATGATAGCGAAACCTTCTGCTCAAGGCAAGAAACTCTTCGACGTGTGGCAACGCGCTGAAGCCTCCTACAGCGGTCCCAAGGCGGAGATTGGGTTCTTCATCTCACAAGTTTTGCCTCACTTGGACGTATTGACGGCGAAAATCAAAGTTCTCGATCAAACAGTGGTGGGCAACTATTTGACTCACCACGAAAAGGCTGGTCAGCTTATCATCACTGGAACGGGGTGCGATGATGTCAATTATAAGATCAACTTCATTTCGCAAGTGCTGCGTCACGCTCAACCTACGGATCAGGAGCTTGAAGCATTTGATTACGAAGGCATTGCGCAAGGCTGCGATCACGCGGGAAGAGAGAAGGTTTTCAAAATTTCCAACGAGTACGCGAAAAAAGTCTTGGCAAAGATGGGCAGAAAAAAGTCGTCCAAGAAGAGCCTCGAAAAGTAGACGCTCGCGGCTAAAATTGTAATAGTGAGTACAGAATTTTCAATTTCAACATTCGCGACGCGCTTGATTTCTCGCACGCGTTTGGATTTGGATATTCACGACCAAGGAATCACCTGACCAATATGACGGATGATAAAGTAGTGATGGTTACGGGGGGGGTGTACATGTCGTAGTTTATGCTTCGTTGTGTAGCGGCTCCTCGTCGTCATCCCACGGGAGACTTCTTCGGGCGGCCTTTTCTTCGATGAAAAGACGGGACGAGCAACGGCGTAACCGGCGAGTCAGCCGACTTCAAGTCCTTTACGCTATTTTTGCGTTTGAGTGACCCGGTGACGTTTGCCTTGGGTGGTGTGCTCTCCAAATTTGACGGAGAACTCCCGCCTTCAGGCGTTAGTGGTTCCTCCTCAGTCTTTACGCTACTCGGCGACGCAGCTGGTTGTCGCTGTTTGCTACTTTCGCTCACAGGTGACTTTTCCCTCTTTGGCGAAGACCTTCTATCTGTGCTCCCCTTTGAGTCTCCCTTGGACTTCGCCTGCGTGCTCTTCCTCGGAACGGGCTTTATCGTCTCCTCTGCAAAGCTCATATCGACGTCTCCACGCACAATCATATCTTCTTTTCCGTTCACCTTGCAAGAAATCGAACAGTACCGATTTGCGTCGCTCTGAAGTATCCGATGACAATAGCTACACTCGGAGTGCATCTGAATAGCCGAACCGCGCGAGCCCTTGTCATCTTTCCCACTCTTTGACGTTTTGTTGTCGTTTCCGCCGCCCGGTTTTCCACTTCTAGGGTGTGGTCTCTCGTTCAGGAACACCACGCGCGCGCTATTTATAATGTACGTTTGGATGCTCGAGACATCCATCAGTCTGCACACGTCTTGCACTCGAACAACGTTGTGATACGAGCTTCGACGAATCTACGACAAGGACGATAGCGACGACGACAATCATCACGCACGTTAGTCTCTTTACGCTCGACTCGCGTTCAAACGCGATGCCCAGCTCGCGTCACAACCGAAAGAGTAGAGCAAGCAGAAGAAGACATCACAGACTCGTCTTCTGATTTTTTGTTTTTGTGCGAGCGCTGTGCAAACTGGGACTATTTGCTCGGTCGATCGCTCGTCTAGTCAGACGACTGAAAATTTGGCGCGAAAGCCCTCGCGCATTGTATCGGCAAGGGTCTCGACGCGCGCTCCCACCGTTGACGACGGGCGCGACGCGATCGACGTGGACGCGATCGACGAGTACATTTTTTTTCGTCGCGTTCGACGCACCTGCACGGTGTCCGTCACCCTGTTCTCGGCGACGCAAACCGGACACAACGACTCGCATCGGTTCACGGAGAAGAGGTTGCGTTGCTCACCCTTCGCTCCGGTTGAATGGACGTCGCACGGCGCGAAGAAGTTTTCCGCTACCAAGGCACGAATCCAATTTAAATCGCTCGGAAGCGTCACCTGCGATCGTATAATCGAGCCGAGGTCAGCGATCGAAGCCCGGGCTCGCGCGAAGACGAAGGTGAAAGCTCACCGCGTTGACGGGGTGAGCTGTTCCAATTGAGACTAGGTCCACATCGCGAGAGGCACCTGGAGCTGACTCCTCGCGCGCGCGACGAAGGGTGCGACGACGAAGACGAAGAAGAAAACGACGCGATGGACGCACCCCATTAACGATTACCATGATTGCGCGCGCGAGATGTTCGCGACGCGCGCGACCGCAGCGGCGCGCTGTGACCGGTACCCGTGAATGGACGACGCATCGAGGCACGCCTCGCCCTCCGTGCGGACGCGAGACGGCGCAACACGGACCGGATGGTTTTTTTTATTTTTGTTATATTCGTGTTCCAGTGTTATTATATGTAAAGTGAGGGTTGGGACTTGAATCGACACTTTTTTGTATCTTTTACTTGAGCGTCTTGAAGGCGGCTTGCGCGACGACGTCTGCGCATTTTTGCACCTGTTCGCTCGTGACGATGAGCGGAGGAATGAGACGCAAGATGTCACCCTTACCCGCGGTAAGGGTGAGCAAACCCTGATCGCGGCACTCCTTGACGAGGGGCGCGCAAGCGGTGTCGAACTGGACTCCGACGAGCAAACCGGCGCCGCGAACCTCCTTGAGGTGGGGGTGCCCGGCGAGCTTCTCAGTGAGCAAAGCCTTGAGCTCCTCGCCGCGCGCTTTGACGTTGTCTAAAAACTCTGGATTACTCACGCGATCGAAGACTTCGTTGGCGACGGCGCAGACGAGAGGCCCGCCGGCGAATGTAGAGCCGTGATCTCCGGGCGCCATAACGTCGGCAACCTTTTGCTTCATGAGGACGGCGCCAATGGGCAAGCCGTTCGCCAAGGGCTTGGCGACGGACATCATGTCTGGTTCTGCGCCTTGGACGAGTTGATGACCCCAGAGACGACCAGTACGACCGAGTCCGCACTGGACTTCGTCGTACACGAGCAAGGCATCCGCGGCGTCGCAGAGCTTGCGCAGGCCGCGCAAAAATTCTGCGTCGGCTGGGTAAATACCACCTTCGCCTTGAACCGGCTCAACGAACACGGCGCACGTACGCCCCTTGACGATCAACTTGGCCGCCGCCGCTAAGTCACCGTACGGGGTAAACGTGTTGCCAGGAACGATGGGCATGAAGGGGGCGCGATATCCCTCTTTCCACGTCAGCGCGAGCGCTCCCATCGTACGGCCGTGGAAGCCATTCTCAAAGCTCACTGTTTCAAAGGCGGCATCCTCGGCGCTCTTTCCTTGTTCCACCGCGCGAGTCTTGGCGTACTTTCTCGCGAATTTGAGCGCGCCCTCGTTCGCCTCCGTACCCGAATTACAAAAGAAGACTCGGTCCGCAAAACAGGTTGACGTCAACTTTCTCGCCAACGTAGCGCCAGGTTCGGTGTGATAAAGGTTCGACGTGTGCGTGAGCTTGGCCGCCTGTTCCGCGATCACCTTGGTCACCCCATCGTCGGCGTGTCCAAGGCAGTTGACCGCGATCCCAGACGTGAAATCCAAAAACTCTCGCCCATCCGAGTCCCACATCAGCGCGCCCTTCCCGTGCGTCATCACCTCCGTCTCTCCTCGTCCGTACGTCTGAAGCACGCACTCGCGCTCGTTCTTGCGCACCTCGTCCCCATCGATCACCGCCCTCGCGATCGTCGCTTTACGCGCCGAAACCCACCGCGCGTCCGACGACGCGTCGCCGCTGGAATACCTCGTCCCCATCGCTTTCCCTCGCGAACGAGCCATCGCCGAGCGCGTCTTTCGCGGTGCCGCCGTCGTCGTCGTCGCCGCGCCGCACGTCATCGATCGCGCGTGCGTCATCATTCGCGTCGTCGTCTCCGTTTCCGTCGATCCCGACGCGCGCGCGAGGGGGAGACTGAGGCGGCGCGACGTCGCACCCCGTCGAACGACGCGTGCGACGACGACGACGACGACGACGAAAACACACAAAAAAAACACAAAAAACGCGTCGTCGTCGTCGTCCGTCCGTCCGATGCGTGTTCCTGAGCCCTGGTTTCGGCCCGAGCCCTGGTTTCGGCGCGTTGGTTTCTGCCCTATGGGTACCCCATGGGTAAATGTACGGTTCGTGAACCGCCAGTCGGGGACGCCGCTCGAAGTAGTCGTATAATGGGGACTTTTAATGGTAAGTATCGACGAAATGGTACCGGTAGCGCGTCGCGGTGCGCAGATCTGGTCGACGCGACGGACGCGACGGACGCGACGGACGCGACCGACAGACGACGACGACGACGCGAAGGACGACGCGAAGGACGACGGAGGACGACGCGAAAGCCCGAGGCGATGAGTTTTTTTAAAGAGGAGAAACGGACGCAGTACTCTCCGCTCATGACTCGCGAGGAACAGGTGCGCGACGACGACGCGAAGGACGACGGACGGCACCGAACACGCCAATCAATCCAAATCCAATCCAATCCAATCCAAAAGCCGGCAACGAGACGATTCACGGGAACAAAACGCGCGCGCGCGCCGAGATGATGGCGACACTGACTATGACTGACACCTCGTTCGTGCACTCGCTCGTTCGTTCGCTCGTGTAGGCTGAGGCTGTGGACGACATCGAGGACACGATCGACGGCGAGACGGTTGCGAGGCGAGACGGCGTCGGTCGAAATCTGAGCTCTTCGTACGCTGGGGGATCGTCGACGGCGTACAGAGAGGCGAGTGATGATGCATATGAGACGGTTCCTCTGAGAGGAGCTGGAAGATCGCTAGCACAGCGCGCCACGGCGCATCTGAAAGCGCTCAAGAAGAGCGCAAAGGAGGTGCTCAAAAACGCCTTCTCGGATTCACCGTCTGGTACTGGATCGCCATCTCGCACGACAACCTACGGAAACGCCGCGTACGGTGGTGATAACGCCGTTGTAGGTTCTCCGCAACGCACTGGTCAGTTGTTGTCCCGCGCACACGCGCGAAACAGGTCCTTAGACCTCTCTCACGTGCTCGGAACGCTCACCGCGACAATCGATGGCGCCAACACAGCGGCGATGCTTCTGAAAGAGTTCCGTGAATCAGGAGGCGATCCGGAAGCGGATCAACGAACGAACGACAACTTGGATCTTGAATTGAGCGACGTGTGTGAAGCACACAGGGCCCATCTCACGCAAGTGGCGGAAATGACAGATAGTTCTGTCAGCCTCAGCGAGGAGCAACTCAACACGCTGCTCGAAACCTTGGAAAAGTTGAACGGAGCCATCTTCGCGATTCGCGCCGAACGAAATGAAAACGCGGCGTTGCAGGGTATGGAAACTGGCGTTGTTTCTACACCCACAGCCACAGGCGATGAACAGTCAGTTTCACTCGGTACAAGCCGCATAGCGTGCGCCACGACGGAAGAAGAGGAGGAGGCGATGATTGCGCAAGCCATCGCGGCGAGCTTGAGCGTTCAACCGAAGGAAGCCGATGGAACCGCGCAAGCGCACGCACCAGCGCCCGAGCAAAGTGGCGCGCCGTCGACTCCGGTCAGAAAGCAAACCAACGAAGATCTGTTGGCAAACTTGATTGACATTTGACAACAACAAGCGTGTCAGCCTCTTCCTCTCTGAGTGCATCAAATCTAAACTTCTTTACCACCGAAATTTCTCGACGTACGCACGCATTTCATTCGCTGCTACTGTAGTAAGTGTACATTACAAGTCTTGCACAACGACCACTTCATTTCCCTACGCGTTCAACTAATCATGTAAATCATCCTTCGTCTTGTTTTCTTTCTGTCGAAGATCGCGGCGTAAACGCCTCTGCCTGAATTCTCAGGTTGGAAACTCCCTCCTCCAGGCTCGACCAAATGTCGCTGTCCGTGTCGTCTACAGATGAGTCATATTGTGAACTATATCCCAAGTGCTCAGTGTGATCCATTTCATCTTGATGGCGCTGGTACTGGAACGTCAACTCGTGACCTCTTGAGACTGCGTTTGTAGGACCAGGATCAGCACCGTTGGCCGCAGCCATGGCGCGTCGCAACTGTTCGCTCGCGCCAGGTACTCCATTTTTTGTCCAGAGCAAAAGTAAAGCAGTACCTCTTCTCCAATTACCTCCCGCCTCGCATGCCGCTACGACGGCATCGACGATGTTCACGTCGCACCTTTGAGGACCAACAACTGACGCAACGTCTTCGGCGAGCGACAACGCCGTATCGGCATCTCCTGCGCGAGAAGAGGCTAAAGCCAAGGCTGCAAAAGTCGAGACACCTGGCCGTAAATTCAACTGAACCATCTCTTTTAATGTTTCGTTTGCTGTGAAGCGGTCGCCGCTTAAAGCCAATGCAGATACGAGCGCGCCGTACATGGACGGGTCTCGAGGCAAGCCGATGGTATCGCACTCCTTCAAGATTTCAGATGCCAATTCTGGATCCGAGCATCTCGCCGCTGCTGATGCGGCATACTTGAAGACGCTACTAATCTCCATGGCTATTTCAGTTGGAAGTTGCGGCTTCGAGGCGCCAGTGCTAACCGGTTGATCTTCAATCTGTCGCGAAGGGATTGAACTGCTCTCCCAAGTGATGGCTGAATAGGCGGACACGCGCACTCTCGTCTTGTATTCCGTCCATAGTTCGGACAACTTTGAGCGTGCAAATTGTAGTGTCGAGCTGGTGTATCCTGGAATCATTCCATTGCGCAAGTATGGATCGTCCTCCTCAAATCTACCGCATGCGAAGAAAGCCTGAGACCAAATGTGCGGGTCAACGCTCTGCTGATAGTGTGCCTTGAACCCGTCGACGAGCTCAAAAGCCTTCATCCAATCGCCGAAACGTTCGCACGCCGTGATGAGCTGCGTGTACGTCGACAAAGATAAGCCACTGATCGATGGGTTTTTCTTCAGCTTCTCGTAAATCAAATCGTATCTTCTCCCTCTGTAAAGCGCGCTGATGAGCGAGTTGAACATGCCAGGCGTCGTGGTCACGCCGTGAAATGGCAGCGCCTCGTTGTAAACCTTTAGCGCTTGAAGGCCATCCTTGGCGTTGGCACACGCGTTCAACACGGTCGACACAGTCGCCGCGTCCGGATTGATACCGTAAGGTCGCATCATATTGTAGTAATCTATCACTTTGGAAATCTTTCTAGCTCTGTCCAAGGCCCCGATCAACATGTGAAACGATGCTCGGTCATACGGTACTTTCTCCAAGCGCATGCGATTGAAAGTCTCAATCGCCCTGTGCGAATCGCCACACTTTTCACACGCATTCAGGAGTGCGTTGTAAGTGATCGTGTTTCCCTTGATTCCTCGAGAGGTCATGTCTTCGAAAATCTGAAACGCCCTGTCGACGTTACGCCCTTGGACGCACGCCGAGATGGCTGCGCTGTACGTGATTCGGTCAACCTCAATTTCGGAATGATTCAAAACCAAATCCTCAAACACGCTCATCGCTCTCTCGTACTGCTTTGCCTTTGCGCAAGCGCTCAGCAAGGCGGAATACGTGAAGATGTTCGGTTCAATCCCTTCGCGCTGTGACTCTTCAAAGAGCTCAAAAGCCATGTCACATTGCTTTGACCTTCCCAGCGTGTTGATGAGCGCGGAGCACGTAATCGTGTTCGGTTTGGCGCCGTGCACGACACTCATGAGACGATACACCTCGAGTGCTTTTTGCCACTGCCCCACCTTACCACACGCCTTGATTACGCTCGTGTACGCCGGCGGTCCGGGTTTGAACGTAGACTCTCTCAGCACGTGCTCGATGTCGCGCACGTTTGCCTCGACTATGCGCTCGACGAGACCATTCAAATCCCTCACCACCCCTCCTCCAGCCGAATTTCTCGGACGATATCCGCTCATCGATCTCCTTCTTTCACCCGTGTTCCCTCTTGCGCCCGTCTCTCCTTTTCTCCCACCTCCTCTTCCACCTCTGCCTGCGGCGCTCGCCATGGCTCGCTCGCCCTCTGCGTCGCCGAGGCGACAACTCTAGTACCGAGTCCCAAAAAACGCTCCCCTCTCTCTTTCCCACGAGCGACGACAGCAACGAAGAAGAAGAAGAAGACGTCGTCGTCGTCGTCGTATTTACCAGTACTCGGTATCGCGCGCACACGCGTGATCTTCCTCCTAAAGCGAAGGTTCGACTCAAAGAACGAGCGATCTATATGTCTCGCCAGACCGACCACCTTTTGAGTCGATTCGAGTGGTTCGAAGCAACGCGAACCGCTCGCGGACCGATCCGAGCGCGGACCTCCCCGGCGTCGTCCCTCCGTTCGATGCGCCCCGAGGTCCTTCGCGTCGTCGAACCGAGCGTCCTACCGACGCACGACGACGCGCGACGCACTGCCGCGCCGCGATGGTCGCGCGCGCGCGCGCGCGATACCAACCATCCAACTTCCCGAGGGAACCTACGGGTGAAAATCCTGGGTCTCGAACGGTCAATCGTACCCAAATCATTCCACGTCACTGACAGCGTCAGCGTCGCCCCGTATCCCGCGGGATTCGGTCGCGGGGTCTCTCTTCCATTTCACGGGTCGTGACTCGTAACAACGGGTAGGGGTCCCGCCGGGATGGATTCGGGGACGTCGTTTCCATGATTGACGAGTGGTGATTCGCCAAAGGTTGATACCGTTCGTCTTTTTACAATCCATCATCCAATCGAAATGCGTTGTTTTGATGACGTGGATCCCGGTGACGTCGCGTCCGCACCGCGCGCGCAGAATCCGATTCGTTCCTTCTTCCGCGTGCGTGCGTGGGGCGAGGACGCTGGCTGGCTGACAGTGTAAAAAGTAATAATTTTGGTCATGGACGGGTGGTAATCGATCGATTTCGTGGGTGACTGGAGGACCGACGACGACGACGAAGACGACGACGACGACGACGACGACAGACTCGAACGCGAGACGAAGTTGTCGCAGAGGAGTCCATCGCGAGCCCATCAAGGGAACCATCAACGAATCGTAACGCGCAATCACGATGATGATGACGACGACGACGACGAGCGCGCGCCTGAGCGTGTCGGCCAAACCCTCCTCTACTTTTGGGGCGACCAAGGCGGTGTCGATGCGCCGCGGAGCGGCGAAGAGAGCGGCGGTGCGAGTGTACGCTGGTAAGAAGTACAACATTACCATCCTTCCGGGTGACGGGATCGGCCCGGAGATCATGAAGGTGGCGACGGCTGCGCTCGAGGTTGCGGGTAAGAAGAATGACATCGAGTTTGGCTTCACGGAGGCCCTCGTGGGGGGCGCGGCGATCGACGCGCACGGGGTGCCGCTTCCAGACGAGACTTTGGAAATCTGTAAGTCTTCTGATGCGGTGCTCTTGGCGGCCATCGGTGGTTACAAGTGGGACACCCTCCCGAGCGCTCAGCGCCCGGAGCAAGGCTTGCTCGGCTTGCGCGCCGGCTTGGGCGTGTTTGCCAACCTTCGCCCGGCGACCGTTTTGCCGCAACTCATCGACGCTTCCACGCTTCGTCGGGACGTCGTTGAAGGCACGGACATTATGGTTGTCCGTGAACTCACCGGGGGGATCTATTTCGGTAAGCCGAAGGGCTTTGGCGTCAACGAGGCCGGCGAACGAATCGGCTACAATACGATGGTTTACTCCGAGCCGGAGGTCGATCGCATCGCCAAGGTTGCGTTTGACATTGCCCGCAAGCGTAACGGGCGTCTTTGTTCCGTTGAGAAGGCGAACGTGCTCGAGGTGAGCCAGTTGTGGAAGGAGCGCGTCACTGAAGTTCACAAGGATTTCAGCGACGTCGAACTCTCTCACATGTACGTTGACAACGCCGCCATGCAGCTTATCCGCAGACCGACCCAGTTTGACACCATCGTCACGGGTAACATTTTCGGCGACATCTTGTCCGATGCCGCGTCCATGTTGACGGGTTCCATCGGTATGTTGCCGTCCGCGGCCATTGGTCTCGACGGTCCGGGCTTATATGAGCCAGTTCACGGAAGCGCTCCGGATATCGCCGGCCAAGACAAGGCTAACCCGCTCGCGCAAGTGTTGAGCGCCGCCATGATGATGCGTTACCAGTTTGGCGAAGAGGCAACCGCTGCTGCGCTCGAGAAGGCTGTGAACGACGTTTTGGATGACGGATACCGCACGGGTGACATTATGCAAGAGGGCATGAAGCAAGTCGGCTGCGTGAAGATGGGAGAGTTGCTCCTCGCAAAACTTCAGTAGGTGCGCGTAGAGTGTTTCTATTTCATTTCCTAAAACAAGTAAATCATCATTTGCACAAATAAATATAAGCACAGCTTAATTGCGAGCTGTATGACCTGCTATGCGCCGCCACATTTCACTCCTCAAACCGCCTCGACGAACTCTCTCTTGCAAATTGAACGCGCGATGCAACATGGTGCGAACCTCGTTCGTCTTTGATAGTTGTGTAAGGATGGGGATGAGCCACAACAAGTGATCGTCTTCCTCATCATCGTACCAAGATTCGATGGGAATGCCATTCTCAACCTGCAAGCCAAAGGCTTGAGGCGAGTTGTCGATGATGATGGTTCTCGAGAGATCTCTACCGAGCACTCGCAGATCCTTCATAAAGTTTCCATCTATCTGCACGCAAGAATCGCGGAACAATCTATGTTTGAACCACTTGCCTTCCGGGTCGAGTATGTCTAACAGCTTATCCGCATAAATGCGCTGAGAGGCAGTGAACACGATTACCTCGTATTGCTTTGATACAGCGTCCATAAACGTACTCAAATGTGGACGCTTTTTCACCTTTACCGTGTGTGTCTCGTCATTGAAATTGACGGGGAACGAAAAATCGTAAGGATAACTCGCGTTTTCTAAATTAGAGTGAACCAAAGTCTCGTCCAAGTCCAACACGAGCGTGTTCTTTACGTCTCCAGACGCACGCGGAGGTAACGCTTGTCTCACTTTCATATCTCTTATGTTCGGAACGTGCGATTTGAGATTGTAAATGAAAGCCCACGGATCAAATTCTTCGTCATACTCTTCATCCGGAGCCGATGCCGCCTCTTCGCTCGTCATCCCGAACCGAGCCACGTATTCCACGGCTGGCATGCTCGTCCCGGCGACGAGTTCGACAAGCTTTCCTTCCAGTTCCTCTGAACCTTGCATGGAACGCAAAGCTTCAGCATCTTGCGACAATGCGATCGGTTCGAATTCATCATCCTCTGAATCATCGCTCGCGACCACATCAGCTTTACGCTCACTCCTACCTCCCAGTCTCGACTTTTTCAACTTTCGCGCCTTGCGTCCACTCTTGTCGTCGCTGCTGAAGAAGGAAAACATCGGCGAAAAGATTGTATCCAAAATCTTCTTCGACCTTGTTCTCTTTATCTTCACCACGGGCGAACCCATGTCACTCGAGGTTCCAGCCATCGGCTCGTCTTCCGAGTCGTCGTTTGCGAAACGAGAGCTGAGATTCGTTGGCGCGACGCGATCCGCCTCGCTGGTGCCCGCGCCCGTTCTTCTCACTGTGGACTTTCTCACAGAGCTCGTGATGAAAGACGCGTCGCTCGCGTTTCTAACCCCTCTCGAAGGCGGAGGCGTCACATCTCCGCTCAACTGACCATCTGAAGACGTCGTTTTTATCCTCTTCACCGCGTCTTCAGCCTCTGTCCCTTCATCCGTCCTTGAGCGCTTCTCCGTCCTACTCAGAGACTTGAAGAGTTTCATCGCGCTCCCCATCAAACCCGAAGACCTACGACTATCCGTCGCCATCGCGTCCGCGCTATCGCTCCTACACGACAAAAAGGGAAATATTCTTATCGTCAGTCTTTCGTTTCTTTCTCACCACCACCACTCCGCATCGATCCCGCCCTTTACGCTCGCGCGCGCATTTGCGTTGTTACGCGTTCGCATTCAGTTCAATTCACGATTCCCCTTCGATACCGATACCGTCCGTTCACGCTCGCGCGAGATTAAAACCCAAAGTCTCACCTCGATAACGATCTTCTCTGTGTTCGTTCCGTCTCTTTACCCTTGCCACTCAAAGCTTTTTTCCGCGTCGTCGTCGTCATTTATTCCGCTGCAAATGAATCGGCACGAATGTGCTTAAGAATGAAGTGCAAATGCTTCACGACGGACGAATGGACGGATGTTCGTTTAGAAGGACTTTCTTTTGCTTTTAAAGTCAGTCGTCGCTCACCAGTAGTGGTAATAGTCTTCAACAACCGTGCTCGTCGTCGCAAAAACTCCAACGCGCGACGGTTTGGGGAAGCGCTTCATTCCAATTTTCCAGTCTCTGGTGGTGTAAGTTCCCCTGGTTCGGGTTGGAGACGCAATTTGCCTCTTCACAGTGAGTCTGTTTCGTTCAACTTATTAGTTGGAACATGGACACGCGATGACGGTGCGTTTAAAGTTTGAATACGTGTACACGCATTGATGATGATGATGATGATGATAAATTAAAGAATCGCACGATGATAGACTAGGAGCGCGCGCCCACCGCTCTACTACGACGCACGGTCGTCAGAACGGTTTTCGGAGACGGGTGCGAAAAACGCAGAAAGAGACGTCTGACCTTTTGACTGGGGAGCGTCGGATAGTTTGGCGCGTTTAACGGCGCCTGAATGCTTTGGAGCGCGACGCGAGCCGATCTTTTGAACGCTGGCGTAGAGCTTTTGAACTCCAGTGGAGAAAATGCCAGACTCTTCAAAGTCGACAGCGGGAAACCATTTGAGTTCTCGATCGAGACTCGCGGCGGCGATTGGGTTTGATTCGTCATCCTCGACATTGATGAGCTGATAGTGCATCACCTGTCGAATGTGAGAAAATACGTGAACCGATTTGCCTTTTACCGATTCGTCGTAGACTGCGCGCGATGCGCCGAGTTCGGAACGCAAGGCGTCGTGCACGCGACGCACGTCGCCCGCAGGACGCTTGGAGAAGACGTCGTCAGATTCCTCGGCGATGAGACTGTTCGGGAACTCCCATAGACCGCCGAGTAAACCACCTTCTGGGCGCTTGGAGAGCAAGTACATGCTCTCAGTTTCGCCTTCGCCGCCGTTTTCATCCGGATCCGCCTTGACGCTTTTGCGCGCTACGATGAAAGCGCGCTGCTCCTGGCGCTTCTCAGCCTTCTTTGCAGTCTCTGGTAACTCCGTGACTTTGTACACCCCATTCGTCGTACGAGCCTTGTCCAAGCCCGCGCACCAATCTTGCGCTGGGCAGGACTCGCACTTTGGATTGGCTGGCGTGCACACCGTTGCGCCGAGCTCCATCATCGCTTGATTGAAATCGCCTGGTCTGGATGGATCGAGAAACGCGTCGGCGATCCTCCTAATCTCCCTTGCCGCCTCACCCTTGAGTGGATCTCCTTTGATGAGACACGCACGCGTCAACACGCGATATACGTTCCCATCGACCGCGGCGGCGCGAGTTCCGAAAGCTATGCTCGCCACCGCGCTCGCAGTGTACGGACCCACGCCAGGAATTTTCAACAACCCATCCACCGTTCTCGGATACACCCCCTTGAGCTCATCCCGCACGTACCTCGCGCCATCGAGCAAGAACTTGGCGCGACGATAATATCCTAAACCAGCCCACTCTTCGTTCACCTCCTCAATCGTCGCGCTCGCCAACGCCTCCGCCGTCGGCCAACGATTTGTCCATCTCGTCCAATATTCAGCGACGCGATCGATTTGCGTCTGTTGACTCATAATCTCGCTCACCAACACCCCGTAAGCGTATTGATTCGGATCCATCCCTCCGTTTTCAAACGCGCGTGTCGACCAAAGTTTTGCCGCCGATTCCACTTCGCCCTCGTCCATTCTTCCGCTCGTTTCTGCGCGTTCCATTTTTACAACCGCTCTCGCATCTTCCTTGTCTTCGTCGTCGTCCAAAACTTCCACAGTCACCTGCGGTCTACTTCTTCTCCAAGGCAGTGAGCGTTTGACGCCGTCGTACCACGATAAAACTTTTTCCCTGCTCTCTCTCGCCTCGTCATCCTTCCACGATTCCACGTATTCAGCGCCGTAAAGTCGTCGTCGTCGTCCAGTCTCATCCATGGTTGTTTTTTGAATCGACATCGCCGTGGTACCGCTTCGTCCTCGTATATCGCGCGCGAGTCTCGCCACAAAAGTTTGTCTTCCTCGTGGTTCTCGTCGTGTTATCCCTATCGTTTTCACCGCCGCGCACGCGCGTCGCATGTACGCACACGAGGCGTCGGATGATGGCGTCGAGGTTGTTGTTCACCAGTGGTTTTTCATTTCAGTTGTTGTTGAAAAATTGCTGCTAAAATGTCCTTTAATCACGACGCCGCGGCGCCGATCTCTAACCAACTATCCTCCACGACGGCGGCGACGCGCTTGTTATACGCCCTCCTGTTTTCGTTGTACAGCGCCGCGGCTTCAGAATTGGCGGGCGAGTTTGGGTTGGGATCGCACAAGAGCGACTGAATACTCGTGAGAATGGCTCCGACGTCGTAAATCGGACTCCACTGGTTTTGTAAAATATCCAAACATATAGACCCGTCGTTGTACACGTTGGGGTGGAACATTTTCGTCACGAATTTCACCACTGGCGCCTTGTTCGGGTACTCCTCGGAGAAACTAATCGTGAGTTTAAACGTTCCGCCTTCCCAAGGCGTCCCCTCTGGTCCGAAGATCACCGCGTGCCATTGCATAATGTTACTCTCGCTCGGTGTTCCGCTGATCCCCGCCGGTGGGTCCGTCTGTAATCTCTTAAAGTCACGCATCAGGCGTTTTCTCGCCGGCGTCGACATTCCGCTCCTTCTTCTATGTCTACACTAACGACGTCTCGTCGTCGTCTTTTCGTTCAATGAGTGACTGACAAACCACCACTTTTTCGTTTCCTCGTCGACGTCGTGCACGTCGTTCACGCGTCTCGTCGTGGACTCCCTACTCGGCTGTCTCACCGCGTCTTTTCGTCCCAGGTACGAACGCACGAGAGGAGGAGGAGGAGGAGGAGGAGGAGAGGCGACGTGTGCGGTGACTTTCTGTGACTTTCTGTGACTTTCTGCGACGTGACGTGGAGTCTGCTCAGTCACTGCAAAGAGGTTCGCGACTGGACGCGACTTGACAATGTTTGATTCCTCGACGACGCGCGTTTAGATTGACAAGCGAACCACTAGCGGTTAATGTACTAGGTATAAATATATGACGAGCCGGTCACCGCTGTGGTTTACCGGCGCTGGCGACAATCTCGGCAGCAATCTCGGCTCGAAGTTCGTCGCGTAACAAGTCGCGAATTTCACTTCTGAGATTTGCGACGGCGTAACGGGCGGCGGCGCTCGTTGTCTGGGGTTTCGCTCTGCTCTCTGACTCCGCTTTAGCCACGGAGGATAAGCGGTCGGTTAAACGGTGAATCTCGTCGTTGAGCGCTGAAATCTCTTCGTCTCGGTCGGCGAGACGCGAGGCGAGCGCGGCGGCTTTGTCGCGCTCGGCGAGACGCTCCTTGTTTTCTAATAGAATTGAGTACTCGAGCGCGTCCCGCTCGCTCGCACGCGCGTCTGCAATCTCTTTCAAGGCCTTCTCGTGTTCCTCCTCCGCCGCGGCTAGCGCATCGAGGGCGTCTCGAAGCTCCTCGCTCTGGACGTCCGCACGTCTAGCCATCTCTCGCATAAAACGCACCAACTCGCGTTCACGCGTCTCAAATTTGTCCTTTATAACCTGCAACGCGGCGGCGTACCCATCGCCCTGACGGTTTGCGCATGTTTCCTCACCTCCTGTACCCATCGCCGCCACCGCTGCCGCCGCCATTAAACTCCTCACCCGTCTCAAAGGCGTCGTCGTCGTCGTCGCGCCTCGACTACTATTCGCGCGCGTTTCCTCGTTCGCATTCACCAGTGGCGACAACGCCAACCTCGTCGGTTCCCGTCGGTCCATTCTCTTCGTCGGTCCGTTCCTAACCCCTCGGGATTTATAAATTTTGTCGTCCTTCTTCGTCGGCGTCGTCGTCGTCGCGTCGTTTTCCTTTCCCGTCAGCCGCGACGACGACGACGACGACGTGGTTATGGATGTCGATTCGTTTCCCAAACCATCATCATCGCGGGTCGTCGTCGTCGTCGTCGTCGCTGTGGAAGATTCGCGCAACGCCGCGGCGGAGACCACGGGTAGTAATCTCTGCATGGTTGGAAACGCCCTCGCGTTCGGCTCGTCGACGACGCGTCTTTCGCGGTGCGTCGCGATGTGTCGCGTTCCAGTAAAGTCGAGAGAGCAATTCTTCCCCCTCTCAATCATCCAGGGAGTCGCAGACGCTCTTTGATACGAATCGTTGGAGCGTCCGCGGTGCGCGTTTGACTGTGGGTGAATGTATTTCATTACTATGATAACAATTTCAGTCATCAATTGATCAATCAATCAATCGAGACCCATGGTCGACCGAGGCTAGAGGACGATGTACACGAAGAGGACGCCGCGCGGCGGCGAGCTACCTACCTACCTACCGGGGGGAGGCGGTGGCGGCGGAGGAGGAATAGCCATGGGTGGCGGCGGTGGAAACCCACCCATACCGACCGGGGGTGGTGGAATCCCACCCATGCGTCTCACCCCACCCCCACCCGCGGATTCCACGCGTCTAAACGTCAATTGACACGTGTACGTCTTGGTGTCCTCGTCCCAGTGCGTGAAAAATTTATCCTTGCCAGCCTTGTCCACGTCCACGTTCGGCACCTTGAACGCGATGATCTCGTACGGTTCCGCGGCAAATATTATGTACTGGTACCTCTTATCCCACGCCTCCACCTTTTGTTCGTACGCCGACATGAATCTATACCTAGGTTTTTGTCCTCGCTCAATCTCTGGCAAGTCAATCTGAAACAACAAGCTTCGCTGTCGCGACCTCGCGTCGTACTGTTTCGTCACCCTGTACCCCGGTCGTCCAATCTTTGCCGTTTTTCTCGGTTGGATATTCCTCAGCGCGCTCGCGCTCGCCGCCGAGCCCCCGATGCCGGACTCTTTCGCGTCTCTCGCCGCCCGTTTCGCCAAGTTTTGTTGGTGTCGCTTCCCTTGCGTGTGCGCCAGGTAATTGCCCTCGTTTGAGTGCAGCGTGAGGCAGAGTTTACACTCGTACGTCCCCAAGTGGTTCTTCATAAAGTACGGATCTTTCGCCAGATCGATCGTCTCCAACGCCAGTCTTCTCAATCGCTCTCGTCGGTCGATCGCCGACTGTTGCGCCGAAGCCACGCCACCGCTTCCAACCTTGCTTCCGTGTTCTCTCGCATCCATGAAGGACATGTTGGCGACGACTGACGCTGACGCCGACGCTACTTTTAGTTAACTCGCGCGCGCGTATCGAGTGGACGTCGACGCGCTCTCGTGTTCAATTTAATCGGTCGGTCGGTCGACTTCGCCCCGGGGGTTCACGTCGCGTCGCGCTCTCGCGCCACTCCATTTCATTTCATTTCATTTAGTTTTTCATTCACGCACGCACGCACGCACGCACGCACGCACGCACGCGCGCGCGCGCAGACGGCAACACGAAAACGAAGCACGAAGAAAAAACAAAGAGCGCGCTTCTCCTCCTCGTGGCGTCAAGCACACAAAATCTTTGCGTTGATTTTGATGGGGTCGAGTTACGGCGGAGTCGCGTATGATGTGAAGTTCTGCTGTTCGTCGCAGGATTCCGGTACTCGTACAACACGAATCCGTGGAACCTGAGATGTCGTGGAACATGAGATGTACTTCCGGTATATTATAATTCGTGTTGAAGAGAAGAAAAGGCAAAAAGGACGTGACAACCGTTCATGGCCACGGAGTGTTCCTCACGTACATGGCTTCAACTTGGTCCTCGGATAGGGCGCCGACGTAAAAGTTGAAGTATCTGATCCAACCAATCATGCTGTGTTCGTGATACACAACGCCTGGGAGCCCACCGATGGAGAAGCTGGTTAGCCCTTCATTGTTATTCGCCGTCGCTTTGTTTGGCGAAATGGCACCATCAA
>Ga0255782_10001076_pt1 | contig 24118 bp, 19 predicted proteins | sample 101ome_26_FD_179980 | JGI IMG/M metagenome (GOLD analysis project Ga0255782, IMG submission 179980) | Coastal salt marsh microbial communities from the Groves Creek Marsh, Skidaway Island, Georgia - 101408AT metaG (version 2) | ecosystem: Environmental > Aquatic > Marine > Intertidal zone >...
ACTTCGGCAATATCAGGTTCTGAGGGAAGTTCAAACATTGTATCCATAAGGATATTTTCTATAATTGATCTCAATCCTCTAGCGCCGGTCTTCAAAGAAATTGCTTTTTTTGCCAATGCTTTCAACGCTTTATCTCTAAACTCCAGCTTAGTATTTTCCATTTCAAAAAGTTTTTGATACTGCTTTACTAAAGCATTTTTTGGTTTGGTTAATATAGTTACTAGCGCATCTTCATCCAGATCCTCAAGAGTAGCTAACACAGGAAGTCTGCCTATAAATTCTGGGATAAGACCATATTTTACTAAATCTCCAGGTTCTACATCCTTCAACACTTCAGTTGAAGAAACTTCACCAGAATCTACGATTTCAGCACCAAAGCCAATAGAGGAATTATTGTTTCGATTAGAAATCAATTTATCTAAGCCTGCAAATGCTCCACCACAAATGAAAAGAATATTTGTAGTATCAACCTGTAAAAATTCTTGTTGTGGATGTTTTCTTCCTCCTTGAGGAGGAACAGCTGCAACAGTACCTTCCATTATTTTAAGTAGTGCCTGCTGAACACCTTCTCCACTAACATCTCTTGTGATAGAAGGATTTTCGGACTTTCTAGAAATTTTATCAACTTCATCAATATAAACAATACCCTTCTGAGCTCTTTCTACGTTATAATCAGAAGCTTGAAGTAATTTTAATATAATATTTTCTACATCTTCTCCCACATAGCCAGCTTCTGTAAGAGTTGTTGCGTCTGCCATAGTAAACGGAACATCCAATATTTTAGCAAGAGTTTGAGCTAATAGAGTTTTACCACATCCTGTAGGTCCAACTAGGAGTATATTAGATTTAGAAATTTCTATGTCATTCATATCAAGAGAATTTGTTAATCTTTTATAATGATTATGAACTGCAACGGATAAAACTCTCTTGGCTTTTGTTTGACCTATCACGTAATCATCTAATATTTTACAAATTTCAGCGGGTGAAGGAATACCATCTTTATTTTTTGTCACAGAAGATTGGTGTTCTTCTTTAATAATATCCATGCATAATTCAACACACTCATCACAAATGAAAACAGTAGGACCAGCGATTAATTTTTTCACTTCATGCTGACTTTTTCCACAAAACGAACAATACAAAGTTGTTTTATTTTTACCTTCGTTTTTTTGTTCGTTCATTTCCTACCTCATTTGAATAAATATGAAGATTAGTATTCTATATAACGTATAGTAAAAGCAAGATATAATTTAATAAAATGCTCTTATTCTACACTAGGCCTTTTATCAACAACCTCATCAATTAGACCTAACTTTAGTGCATCTTGAGGAGATAAAAAAGTATCTCTATCCATCAACGCTTCAATTTCTGCAATTTTCTTGCCAGAATGTTTTACATAAATGTTATTCAATCTTGACCGCAAGTTAATTATTTCTTTTGCATGTATTTCAATATCTGTAGCTTGTCCTTGAAAACCACCAGATGGTTGATGTGTCATAATTCTAGCATTGGGCAAGCAATATCTTTTATTTTTAGCTCCTGCTGTTAAAAGCAAAGATCCCATGCTAGCTGCTTGTCCAATACAAACTGTTGATACATCAGGCCTTATGTACTCCATTGTATCATATATGGATAAACCAGACGTAACAACTCCACCAGGAGAGTTAATATACATTGAAATATCCTTTTTAGGGTTTTCTGCTTCTAAAAATAATAACTGAGCACAAACAAGAGAGGCAATATTGTCATCAACAGGACCAACTAGAAAAATTATTCTTTCCTTCAGAAGTCTTGAATAAATATCATAAGACCTTTCACCTCGGCTAGTCTGTTCAACAACCATTGGAATTAATGCAGATTTTTCTATCGGCGCTGATAATTTATTTGAAAAATCTTCTAACATTATGAGAACTCCTTAAATTATTTAATTTAATTACTAAAAATTAAGATTTTACCTTATTTTTTTTTACTGTTGTTTTGGGTTTACTACTTTTAACAGATTTGTTAGATTTTTTGGCTTTTGCGGCCTCTTTTTGAAGATCTAGTTCGTCAGATTTATATAATTCTTCAACCGAAACAGTTTTTTCCTTAACATCCGCAAGTTCTAATATGAAATCTATAATTTTATCTTCAAAAATTGGACCTGAAAGTTGCTGTTGTGCTTCAGGATTATTTTTAAAGTAATCCATTACCTGTTTTTCTTGTCCAGGGTATTTTTGGATTTCTCTCATCATAGCATTTCTTGTGTCTTCTTCTTCAACCTTAATATTATTTTTTCTTCCTATTTCAGAAAGTAAAAGACCAAGTCTTACTCTTCGCTTAGCTATTTCAGAAGCATCAGCTTTTTCTTCATCGCTCATACCTTCGTCAGCTTGGTGATCGTGTTTGTCATCTTTGTTTTCGATTTCACCTGATTTAGGTTTAGGATTCATTGCCCTACAAATACTGTTATATTCTTCTTTTTCAAGAGTTTCTGGAAGTTCAAAAGAAATAGAATCTGCTAATAAATCAAGTACCTGTCTCTTAGATTTGTCTCTACTTGCAAGGTCATGTTGTTTAACAATTTGCTCAGAAACTGCTTTTTTAAGAGAGGCTAAATCTTCCATTCCAAGATTTTTGGCAAATTCGTCATTAATTACAATGTCGTTATCTTCTTTTATCTCATTAATTGTAGTTTCAAAAACTGCATCTTTACCAGCTAAATTAGCGGCTTGATAATCCTTAGGAAAAGTTACTTTTATATCAACTTTTTTGTTCACACTACATCCAACCAAACCATCTTCAAAGCCTGGAATAAATGAGTTGGAGCCAAGTTTTAAATTATGCCCTTTAGCCTCTCCCCCTTCAAATGGCACACCATCAATTTTTCCAAGAAAATCTATAACAACTGTATCCCCCAACTTTGCAGGTCTTTTGGTTTTGACAGTCTTTGTTCCCACATTCTCTCTAGCAATTTTTTCTACCGATTCATCAACCTCCTTGTCACCTACCTTAACTACAGGCTTTGTTATTTTTAGTTTTGATAAGTCAGGAATCTCAAATTCAGGCATTAACTCAACAGATAGTTTAGCTTTTAAATCCTTACCTTCTTCAAATGAAGTAATTTCAACCTTGGGCTGAGAGGATGGAACAAGTTTATTTTTTTCAATTGTTTCTTTAGTAGCGTTATCAACAGATTCCCTTACAACTTCGCCTATTATTTGCTTTCCAAATCTATTTTTAACAACTGAAACTGGAACTTTGCCAGGCCTAAAGCCAGGTAAGCTAGCTTCTTTGGCTAAATCATTGAGCTTTACATCTACTAATTTGTTTATTTCTTTTTTGGTAATAACGACTTCAAATTCGCGTTTTAAGCCTTCTGAAAAAGTTTGAGTTACAGCCATGTTTAAATCCTTAAAATCTAAATGATAAGTGGTGCGGGCGAAGGGACTTGAACCCCCACACCTTTCGATACAAGAACCTAAATCTTGCGCGTCTACCAGTTCCGCCACGCCCGCAATAATAACTTAAATAAAATTTAACAAATAGCTAACTTAGGTTCCAACAAAGGTCAAGTTAGAATAATTACAAATTTTACTGGGGCGAGTGACCGGCTTCGAACCGGCGACCTCAGGTACCACAAACCCGCGCTCTAACCAACTGAGCTACACCCGCCATGTAATAAAATTTTTTTAAACTTTATTTTAATTATAGTTAGGTATAAATATTTAATTAATCACAATTAATCAAGGTTTTATTAAATGAAAATCATTCATCATACAGCCCACAGAAATCTTAACCTTGGAACTGAAACTGCCTTCTCAGTTTTAGCAAGAGCAAACAAACTGGCTTCAGAAGGAAAAAACATAATTAATCTAGGCATTGGTCAACCTGATTTTCAAACACCTGAACATATTGTTGAAGCAGGAATAAAAGCTCTCAGAGATGGTCACCATGGATATACCCAATCAACAGGTATTCCTCAATTAAGGGAAGCTGTATCAGATGATATTCAAAGAAGACATAAAGTTAATATTTCTCCAGATCAAATTTTGATTGTACCAGGTGGGAAAGTAATTATTTTCTTTTCAGCTATGTTAATGGGTGAAAAAAACAAGGAAATTTTATACCCTAATCCAGGATTTCCAATATATGAATCAGCTATTAACTATTCTGGTGCTAAAGCAGTACCTTACAAATTAAGTGAGGATATGGGTTTTTCTTTTTCTGCTGATGATATACTTAAAAAAATTAATGAAAATACTAGCTTAGTTATAATTAATAGTCCAGCAAACCCCACAGGTGGCGTTGTACCTAAAATTGAGTTAGAGAAACTTGCTAAAGGATTGCAAGAATATCCTAATGTAGTTTTGATGAGTGACGAAATATATGATCAATTTTGTTTTGGTGAAGATAAATTCACAACTATGCTCTCTTTTCCAGAAATTAGGGACCGCCTAATCATATTGAATGGTTGGTCTAAAACATACGCTATGACTGGTTGGCGATTAGGTTATGGAATTTTCCCTGTGAAATTATATGAGATTGCTGAAAAACTAGCAGTTAATATTCACTCTTGTGTAAATGCAAGCGCCCAATTCGCTGCATTGGAGGCTTTAAAGGGTCCACAAGACTGTGTATCTCACATGAATAATACCTTCAAAAAAAGAGCAGAGATAATGTATACTCAACTTAATGAAATTGAGGGATTTAATTGTCAAAAACCTAAAGGTGCTTTTTATTGTTTTCCGAATATTACCGGAACAAATAAAAACGCAACAGAAATACAAAATATTCTTTTAGATCAGATTGGTGTTGCGACTGTAGCAGGTACTTCTTTTGGAAAATTTGGAGAGGGATATATTCGCCTCTCATGTGCTAACTCTGAAGAAGCAATAGAAGAGGCAATTTTAAGAATGAAAACTATATTCTAGGTATTTGCCTAATAATTAGGCAATTATTCTTTCATTGAATTATCATCAACAAAAACACTTTTAGTTTCAATTTCAAATCTGTAAGAACCTTAAGGCGAGGTGATCATGAAAAAAATTGAAGCAATTATTAAACCATTCAAGTTGGACGAAGTTAAAAATTCCTTATCTCAAATTGGAATTCAAGGTTTAACTGTATATGAAGCTAAGGGTTTTGGTCGTCAAAAAGGGCACACTGAACTATATAGAGGTGCTGAATATGTAGTTGACTTCCTGCCAAAGGTAAAAATTGAAATCGTCATTGACGACGAACTTGTTGAACCAGCTCTAGAATGCATTGAACAGTCTGCCAAGACTGGAAGAATTGGAGATGGTAAAATATTTGTATCATCAATCGATCAAGCTATCCGGATTAGAACCGGTGAAAAAGGAAATGAAGCAATTTAACAAAATGGAGAATTAAAAATGTCAGACCCAAAATCAATTTTAAAAACAATCAAAGAAAAAGAAATACAGTTTGTAGACCTCCGTTTTACAGATCCACGTGGTAAAATGCAGCATTTATCTCAACACGTGAGCACTATTGATGAAAAATCACTTGCTGAAGGTTTTATGTTCGACGGATCATCTATTGCAGGATGGAAAGCCATCAATGAGTCAGATATGAAATTAATGCCTGATTGTTCAAGAGCAATTGTTGATCCTTTCTTCTCACAACCTACCTTGTCTATTTTTTGTGATATTTTAGATCCTATTTCTGGAGAGCCGTACGAAAGAGATCCAAGATCTACTGCTAAGCAAGCTTTAGCCTACATGGACTCCATTGGTGTGGGTGACACCGCCTATTTTGGACCAGAGCCAGAATTCTTTGTTTTTGATAACGTAAAATTTGAAGCAGAGATGAATTCTTGTTTTTATAAACTAGATTCTTCTGAAGGACCTTACAATTCTGGAAAAGATTTTGAAGAAGGCAATATGGGCCATAGACCTGGGATTAAAGGTGGATATTTTCCTGTTCCTCCAGTTGATTCAGCACAAGATTTAAGAAGTGAAATGGTTCTATCTCTTGTAGATATGGGTGTTCCAATGGAAAAACATCATCACGAAGTTGCTCCCTCACAACATGAGCTTGGTATGATGTTTGGAACTTTAATTGAAACAGCTGATAACGTTCAATTATATAAATATGCAGTTCAAAACGTTGCTCATTCATTTGGTCAAACAGCTACTTTTATGCCAAAACCCGTTGCAGGAGATAATGGAACTGGTATGCATACACATCAATCTATTTGGAAAGATGGCAAGCCACTCTTTGCTGGTGATAAATATGCTGATTTGTCTCAGACATGTTTACATTACATTGGCGGAATTATTAAGCATGCAAAGGCTCTTAACGCTTTTACTAATCCGTCAACCAATTCATATAAGAGACTAATACCAGGTTTTGAAGCACCAGTAATCTTAGCCTACTCAGCTAGAAATAGATCTGCTTCTTGCAGAATACCTTTTACAGACAGTCCTAATGGTAAAAGAGTTGAAGTAAGATTTCCAGATGCTACAGCTAATCCTTATTTAGCCTTTTCTGCTATGCTCATGGCTGGATTAGATGGAATTCAAAATAAGATTGACCCAGGTGAGGCTATGGATCAAGATTTGTATGAATTACCTGCAAGCGAGCTTGCTACAATTCCTACTGTTTGCGGATCTCTAAGAGAAGCCCTTGATGCGCTCTCAAATGATATGTCTTTTTTAACAAAAGGTAATGTTTTTACAGAAGATCAAATCGAAGCTTACATAGACCTTAAAATGGAAGAAGTAGTTCAATTTGAACATACTCCTCACCCAGTTGAATTTAAGATGTATTATTCTAGTTAAATTTTACAATTATTTATTAAAACCCAACTTTTAGTTGGGTTTTTTTATTTTCAAATTTCCTTGAAACAGTTATATAATGTATAGGTTTTCTTAGACAAATACCATATATAGTATGTTAATGAATAAAAGCTTATTAAATAATAGTTATAATGCATCTGAAATAGAGGTCTTGGAAGGTCTCGAACCAGTACGACATCGTCCAGGTATGTATATTGGTGGAACTGACTCTAATGCTTTACACCATCTTGCTATAGAAATCATTGACAATTGCATGGATGAGGTAGTTGCAAAATTTGCATCAAGAATAAATGTAGAGCTCTTAGATGATAACATCATAACTATCAGTGATAATGGTCGTGGAATTCCTATAGATCAACATCCTAAATTTAAGGATAAATCAGCATTAGAAGTTATAATGACAACTCTACATTCTGGAGGAAAATTCTCAAATAAGAATTATACTACATCAGGAGGTTTACATGGTGTGGGTGCATCTGTTGTTAATGCATTATCTTCATTTATGATAGTCGAGGTAATTCGGTCAGGTTTCTTATATAGACAAGAATTTTCGAGGGGAATAGCAAAAACTAAACTGACAAAAATTGAAACAACTAAGAAAGGTAGTGGGACTTCTATTACCTTCAAACCAGATGATCTTATTTTTGGTGAAGGAAATTCGCTAATTCCAGATAAGATTTATCATATTTTAGAATATAAATCATACCTTTATGGTGGCGTTGAGATTGTTTGGAAATGTCCAGAAACTCTTATCAAGGATAAAGATAAAACCCCTAATCATAAAAAACTCTGTTATCAAGAAGGTTTGTTAGAATATATAAAGTTTAAAACTTCTAATATTGAACTATACACATCGTCCTTCTTTGGTGGGAATGTTAAATTAAATGAAGAAACTGTAGAATGGGTCATTAGTTGGTTTAATTCAGGAGAAACCAATTTTAATGAGACATTTTGCAATACAGTCCCTACTCCCTTAGGGGGAACTCATGAAAATGGATTTAGGCAAGCCTTAACTAGAGGAATGAGAAGTTATGCAGAGATAAAGGGTTTTAAAAAGGCAAATGAATTAATTTATGATGATATTATGAATTCTTCAGGATCAATATTATCAGTTTTTATAAAAGATCCTCAATTTCAAGGACAAACTAAAGAAAAACTAGTTAATAACTCTGCATCTAAATTAGTAGAAACAGCCGTTAAGGATAGATTTACTACCTGGCTTTCCTCTGATACTTCAATAGGTGAAGCACTTCTAAACCGAACTCTGGAAAACTATGAAGAAAGAAAAAGGAAGAAAAAAGAAAAAGAAATTTCTAGAAAATCAATTACCAAAAAAGTCCGTTTGCCTGGTAAATTAGCAGACTGTACAAGTGATAAATTTGAAGATTCTGAATTATTTATTGTTGAAGGAGATAGCGCTGGAGGGTCAGCTAAACAGGCTAGATCTAGAGACACACAAGCTGTCCTTCCTTTGAAGGGGAAAATTCTAAATGTAGCAAGCGCTTCAAATGAAAAGATGTTACAAAATCAGGAGATTAACGATTTAAAACTAGCAATGGGGTTAGACACACTTACTCCAAAAAGTATAAAAAACTTAAGATATAATAAAATTATAATTATGACTGACGCTGATGTGGATGGTGCTCATATTGCCGCTTTATTACTCACATTTTTCTATAATTATTTTCCAGAGCTAATTGAAAAAGGTCATTTATATCTTGCACAACCACCATTATATAGAATTACTCAAAACAGCCAGTCCTACTATGCTCAAACTGAAGAAATTAAAAATGAAATTATTAATGAAAAATTTTCTGGGAAATGCACAGTAAGTAGGTTTAAAGGTTTAGGAGAAATGCCACCCGCTCAACTTAAAGAGACTACAATGTCAGTTAAGACAAGAAAATTATTAAAAATAACTATTCCTAAAAGAGACATGCACGAAGCAGATGAAAGAAGGACGGTTGATAACCTTGTCAATATTTTGATGGGGAAAAAACCTGAACTTAGATTCAAATACATCCAAGAAAATGCAAATTTAGTAGAAAATTTTGACATTTGAGTTGAATATTGTAATACGTTGTTAAAAATTATAAGGAAAAAATGTGAGTTTTGACGAACTAGGCCTAAGTAAAGAAATATTATATTCTATTAATGAAAAAGGATATAAAGAACCAACTGAAATTCAAGAAAAAGCCATACCACAAATACTAATGGGAAGAGATGTTCTTGGTTGTGCACAAACTGGGACAGGTAAGACTGGTTCTTTTGTTATACCCCTAATTGAAATCTTGAATTCTGGTAAATCAAAATCTCGAATGCCAAGGTGCCTTATATTAACTCCCACAAGAGAATTGGCAATGCAAGTTTCAGAAGAATTTAACCATCTTAATAAACACTTTAAATTACAAATGGCTTTGTTAATTGGAGGAGTTTCTTTTACAGAACAAGATCAAAAACTCTCTAAGGGAGTTGATGTGATAGTGGCTACCCCAGGTCGTCTGTTAGACCATATTGAGAGAGGTAAAGTAATAATTAAAGAAGTTAAACTACTTATAATTGATGAAGCTGATAGAATGCTAGATATGGGATTCATTCCAGATATCATTAAGGTTAATCAGTTATTACCCCGTATAAGACAAACTTTATTTTTTTCTGCCACACTTTCAAAAGAGATATTGGACATTGGCAAAGATCTATTGATCAATCCAAAAGAAATAACAATTTCACCAGAATCAACTACTTCTGAAAATATAGAAAGCATATTCGTTAAATTTGAAAAGAAAAACAGATTAAGTAATTTAAAAAAACTTATTGAATTAGAAGAAATTAGAAGTGCTGTAGTTTTTTGCAATAAAAAAAAAGATATAGATAAAGTTAATTTATTTTTAAAAAAGAACAATTATCAAACTGTTTGTTTACATGGCGACATGAGTCAAAGTTCTAGAATACAATCCTTAGATAAATTTAAAAAAGGGAATGCTCAAATATTAGTTGCCTCAGACGTTGCAGCAAGAGGGATTGATATAGATGATTTAAGCCATGTTTTTAATTTTAATGTTCCCAATAATCCTGAAGATTATGTACATCGGATCGGTAGAACTGGACGTGCTGGGAAAAAAGGGAAAGCATTTACAATTTATGAAGAAATTGATGAAAAAAATATTTTAATGATAGAAAAGGTAATAAGTGAAAAAATTAAGATTAAAAATTTTAATGAAATTTTATTAAATTCTGATTTAGGAAACAAACAGGTTTTACCTTCTCCCAAAAAAAAGAAACCTAAGCTTTTGCCGATAGAAAATTATATAAATTTTAAAGATAGTGGAAAAATACCTGACTTTTTAATGTAAAATTTTTAACCTATAGCCTTTTCTAAAATTTCGGATAAATCATTTGAAATTTTTTGATTATATATCTTTTGAAGTTTAGATTTTATAATATCTTGAAGTTCTTTGTTAAAATTTTGAAACTGGGTCATAGGTAATATTAGTCTAGAAGCAACTTGAGGGTTATATTTATCAATTTCACTTATTTGTTCTACAACAAACTCATAACCAGTAAAATCACGAGAATGAAATAATAAAATATTTTCTCTTTGAAATGTCCCTATAACAGATCTTAATTTATTTGGGTTTTCTTTATCAAAATCTTTATGTTTTAAAAGTTTTTTTATAAATTCAAGACCATCTTCACCTATATCAATAGAAGCCATTATTTCGAACCATTTTTCGAGTACTAAATCATTTTCTTTCCAATTCAGATAAAATTTATTCAAATATGGCAATGCCAATTGCGGGTTATTTAAACATAAAGATTTAAGAGATGAGATTGATAAAGTCATATTACTACTACTTGAAAAATGCTTAGCTAGATCAAGACCAGTTTCACTGTTTATTAAGGATAAATAATTAAGAATCTTACCCAACAATGATCGATGGCCATCATGTTTTGATAAGCAGATGTTATCATTGGCTAATAATGTAGCTAAATCCTCAAACGTGGATTTAAGATTAGTGGCAATCTCTATCATTAGATTTCTTCTTTTATAATAATTATCTATAGGGTCAGAATCTTTTAACAAATTTTCTAAAGATGATTTTGAAGGCAAATCTATTAATAAAGACATTAATGAATAATTCATTGAACGAGATTTTAATAAGCTTTCTAGTAATTTGGTAAGTGGCAAAATATCTTTTTTACTTACGAGATGTTGAAAATATAAATTTTGAGATGCATCCCATTTATTAAATGCATCATCATCATGTTGAAGAATATGCAAATAATCAATCTGATCTAAATCAGTTTTAAGATAAACGGGAGCAGAAAAGTTCCTCAGGAAAGAGGGAACTAAGTTTTTGTCTTCACTATCAATAATTATTTCCTCTTTATTTTTAGTTAACAAAAGGACATGCTCTTTATCAGGAATTGAATTATTAATTCTAAAATTAACAAAATGACCTTTTTGGTTCATAAAAGCTAATTTTATCGGTATGGGTAACTTGCTCGGTTTATTTTTTATTTTTTGAGTTATATTCAATTTAAATTCAGAATTATTTTGAACTCTTTTTATCTCAATTTCGGGCGTACCTGCTTTTGAATACCATTTATTAAAAATTGATAAATCGATTTTACTTCCTTTACCAAGAGCCTCAATAAAATTTTCACAAGTAACTGCTTGACCATCATAAAGATCAAAGTATGTGTCTATACCTTTTCTATAAAATTTTTCTCCGAGGTAATTATAAAGCATGCGAATAACCTCTGCTCCTTTTTCGTAAACAGTAGGTGTATAAAAATTATTAATTTCTTTATAAGAATTTGGCCTTATTGGATGACTGTTTGAGCCCGCATCTTCTGGGAATTGAATAGATCTTAGAAGCGACACATCTTCTATTCTTTTAACTCCAGCCTCATTCATATCTGCAGAAAACTCTTGATCCCTAAAAACTGTTAGTCCTTCTTTAAGCGTTAATTGGAACCAATCTCGACATGTCACTCTATTTCCAGTCCAATTATGGAAATATTCATGAGCAACTATAGCTTCAACATTTTTTAAATCTTTATCTGTAGCTGTATTATTATCTGCAAGTACATATTTTGAATTAAAAATATTTAATCCCTTATTTTCCATTGCTCCCATATTAAAGTGACTTACTGCAACAATCATAAAAATATCTAAATCATATTCTAAGCCGTACTTGTGTTCATCCCAATACATAGCTTTTTTAAGGCTTTCCATTGCATGTTGAGTTAAATGTTTATTTCCAAATTCTGTATAAATTCTAAGCGTAATATTTCTCTTAGATTTTGTAATATAATTCTCTTCAACAAACTCTAAATTACCTACAACTAATGCAAACAAGTAAGAGGGTTTTGGAAATGGATCTAGCCAAACTTTATAGTGTCTCCTTTCTTCAGTGTTATCAATAATCCCTTCTTCTATTAAATTGCCATTAGAGAGTATTGTATCAAATTGGGTTGATGCTTCTATTTTAACTTTAAACAAACTTAAACAATCAGGTCTATCAGGAAACCAAGTAATTTTTCTAAAGCCTTCAGGTTCACATTGAGTACATAACATTTTATTACTCTCATACAAACCTTCTAATGACTTATTATTCTTAGGAAATATTTTAACTTCTGTAAAAATTTCAACTGATATAGCTTCCTCGGATATTGGTAAAATAATTGTTTCATTATTTTTTTTGAATTTACTTACTTCAATATTTTTTATTAAAGTATCATTAATTTTAAGCTGCAATTTATTAGTTAATAAATTTACACCATTCAACTCAATGACATTTTCAAGTTGAAATTTTTCAATGATTGATGAATTGTTTTTTTTAAAAGATATTTTTGATTTAACAATCGTAAAATTTTCATAAATCAAAAAATTAAGAAATGTATTCCTAGGTAGCCAATAAGTTGGCTTATAATCTAAACGTTTTTTAATTGTATCTTGCATAATACATTCATCTAACTTTCTCTAGCATTAGTATAAGCAAGAATTGAATGTTCTTCACAATATGGTCTACCTGGAACTATAGCAGTGCCACAAAAAGAGAAACCAGGTAACTTTGGATCCCCCTCTGGCCAACAGCATCTATTTCTAGACCATTCTACTTTCCTTAATAAAATCTTAAGAGGTAATTCTTTTTTTGTTTCATTATTAGAAACAACCTGTTGCTTTCGAGGTTCGCCAGACTTAGAGATAGGAGAGTTTCTTTTTGGCAAGCCTAATCTATGGGCTTTTCCTGCTATCGCGTTTCTTGAAACTCCTAACTCAAGACCTATTTTGGTAATAGGCAAGCCTTCATCCCATAAACTTTTTAACTTTTGTAATTTTTCATCATCCCAAACAGAATTTTTTTCCATAACTTATCCTATTTTATTTACCAAATTTCAAGAAACTGACCAACCAGATCGATCTGACTTTCTATCATATATTTACCATAATGAATAGAGCGACCTAAACTTTTTGCCTTTTTTAATAATTTAGTTTCTTTAGGTTGCATGATTATATCAGCTATAATGGAATCACCTAGAGTTTTGGACACATCAAAAGGGATTTTATCACTTTCGCTTAGGCCAAGGCTTGTAGCGTTTATAATAACATCGCAATCATTTAAAATATAATTATCTATATTTGATACATCTACCCTTAACGATTTATGTTTGGCAATTAATTTTTCTTTTAGATCAAAAGCTTTGTTTTTATCCCTGTTAACAATTTTTAGTGATTTAATGTTTGCCTCAGTTATTGCATATGCGATTGCTACTGCAGCACCACCTGCACCAAATATACAAACTCTTTTATCTTTGAGAAAAAAATTCTGCCCATGAAAACCATTCACAAAGCCTTTTCCATCAAAGTTAGTACCAATTAGGTTCCTTTCTTCATCAAATTTAATCCAATTAACTGCACCGGTGAACAAAGCATCATCATCTAGCTTTTTGCATAATTTTGTTATTAATTGTTTATGAGGAATAGTAACCGTCATTCCATGAAAATTTCTAACTAATTTGAGTGAATTGACAACATTTTCTAGGTTTTCTGGATATACGTGAATGGGTATCATTACAGCATCAATATTTTTTTTATTAAAAATTGAAGTGAACAATGTAGGTGCTTTGACATGATCAATAGGATGCGCAATACAACCATAAACTTTTGTTGTAGCTAGCATTTTTATAAATTTTCTTTTTTAATAAAATTTAAAGACGCAGAATTTATACAATATCTCAACCCTGTTGGTTTAGGCCCATCTGGAAAAACATGACCTAAGTGAGCCTCACACTTTGAACAATGAACTTCGGTTCTTTGCATAAAAAAAGAATTATCAAGAGATTCACCAACCACATCGCTCGATACTGGTTCAAAAAAAGATGGCCAGCCCGAATTAGATTCAAACTTAGTTTCACTTGAAAACAAAATTACGCCACAACAAATACAGTTATAATGGCCTTCATCTTTCTTATCCCAATATGCTCCGGAAAATGCAGGCTCTGTACCATGTTGCTGAGTTACTCGATATTGTTCATCTGTTAAATGTTTAAAATTTTTAACCATCATATAAGCTCATATATACAATTTAATATTTATTCTTAAAGCAAATAGAACTTAATAAATTTTTTATCAACTATCTAGTAACTTTTTTATAAAGATAATTCTCATTATAAATGTAATCCAACATAAAATCCCAAATGTATATGCAATATAGGCAATAAAATCATAAAATATTAACATCATTGCAAAGCAAATTATTGTTTCAAAACCTTCAGTGATACCACCAGAATAAAAAAAAGATTTTTTTTGAGTTTTTATAATATCAATTTTATTTTTTTCAATTATCCAAGCAGAAGTCAAGAAGGTAGATTGAGTAGCAACAAAACTAAATATTAAAAACCCAATATGATAAGCATTATTTATATCTAATATTATGAATGCTAGAGGGAACGCAGAATAAAATATGAAATCACAAATAATATCATAAAATGCTCCTAGATCAGTTGGGCCATTTATTCTTGCCATGACACCGTCCAAACCATCAAACAACCTGTTTAAAAAAAGAAAAAAAATGGCAGCAACAAACATTTCTTGGGTTATGAAGAAGGCACAACAAATACCAAATAAAAATCCAATAAATGTTATATAATTTGCTTTAATATTAAATTTTATTAAGTTTTGAGCTAAAGGTTTTAAAATAGGCTGTACTATTTTGTTTAACTGAGCATCAATCATTTAAAATTAATTAATCTGCTAATTTATTAGGAATAATGAAAAGCTGTTTTGGATAAATTAAGTCAGGATTACTAATTTTATCTCTGTTTAACTCTACAATGTCTAAATAACGAGTACCTAACCCTAACCTTTGGTAGGCAATATTCCAAAGAGCATCACCTTTTTGAACTATTACTAATGTTTTACCATTAGCTCTTTCAATGGCCTTGCCACTTATAATTAAAGAACTTTTATCAAGAACTTTTCCTTCTTTTCCTAACAAATATGCAAATATTTTTTGTTTTCCAGCTATGACTTTACCAGGTATGACGACAGACCACTCATCATTTAATATTTTTGAAGAAGTGGTTTCCTGTCCACTAAATCCTGCATTGACCTGAACACCTCCATACCCTTCTCCAGACAAAATTAATTGGCCTATTTCACTATCATAAGTTAATGCTAAGATTGTTATATTAGGTTCTCTTTTAACTTTATTTTTAGAAACTTTATCAGTGTTATTCTCTTTTTTAACATCTTCATCTTTATTCTTTAAACCAGGTGCTTGTACCAATTTTGCTCCAAGTTCGCCTTTGTCATCCAGAATAGCTACAATAGGAGTATCTTTTTCATTCCCAGTCACATTAATAGCAACTGATTTATCAGCTATTATAATTTTTCCATCTTGAGAAGTTTGCTTAAAAGATAATATGTACTCCCCACTTTTTAATTGCTCTTCTGGTACGGCGACAAATTCTCCTATTTTATCAGTGGACGTAGTAGCTATTATTTTAGAACCAGATAATATTTCAATCTTAGAATTAGGAAATGCTTTTCCTGCAATAACCAAGCTACCATCAGGTCTTACTCGAACTACTTCAAGTTTTATAGTTTCAGTATTTTTGATTTCATTTTTTTTATTTTCAATTGGTTTTGCATCTACCTTATCTTTAACAAGAGGAACTATTACCTCTTTTTCTTCAGTCTCGATTGGCTTGTTAAAATCAATCAGAAAAGCAAACACAGCAAGAGCTGCACCAATTAATAGCAAGTATATTACTTTTGATAATTTCATATAAAATCCTAAGTATTTATGATTATATACATATATGAAATAAGTTAAATAAGAAAACTTTTTTAAAAATATATTGGAGGAATTTTGAAAAAAAATATTTGTATCTTTGGAGGCTCAAAGTCAGGTAGAAATATAAACTATGAAAAGTCTGCAAAAAACATTGGAAAATTAATTGCTGAAAATGGTTATAATATGATTTTTGGGGCTGGAGAAACAGGTATTATGGGGGCTTCGGCTTCATCAGCAATAAAGTATGGAGCAAAAACAACAGGCATCATACCTAACTTTTTATTTAAAAAAGATATTTTAGATACAAAACATTCAAAAGAATTTAATTCAAAAGTTATTATGACTGAAGATATGCATCAAAGAAAAAAACTAATGTACAATAAATCAGATGCGTTCTTAATTTTACCGGGTGGTGTTGGAACACTTGATGAATGTTTTGAGGTTTTAACATGGTGCCAACTGAAACAAATATCAAATAAGAAAGTTGGTATAATTAATTTTGATAAATACTGGGACCCATTATTAAAATTGATTAATCATCTGATTAAAGAAGAATTTATGGGTGAATATAATTTGAATTTTTTTCAAGAAATTGAAAATATAAATAATCTTAAAAAATTTTTAAAAAATATTTAAATTATCTTTAAAAGAGGTTAAGAGTATAAGTATATTTCATTAATATTTTTTGTTTGCATAATTATTTTTAGTTAAGGGATTATATATGTTGGATTTATTAAAAATTGCTAAAATTGAAGCTAGCGGCGGAGACTTAAAAAGCTGTTTAAGTGATCTCTATACTGAAACTGATATAAGACCCAAAGGCTATGATAATGCTCTTGTTTGGAAGGGTGGAAAACATGATGGAAAAATTAACCCTGTATGTCACTCTCTTACTGATGCTTATGCATTATTAGGCACTATTGCTGCTGCAGATATTCTAAATCTTCCTTTTTATGCAGTACCAATGTGGTCTCAAATTAGACATGATACACAACTTGAGGCCCTTAGTTGGTTTGGTAACATGCAACAAACCTCTATAAAATGGTCTACAGCTGGTGATGCATACGTTAATGACAAGTCCGGTAAACGAGTTGTTGTAATGGGCAAATCGGGTAACGCCCCATTAAGAACACAAGCCGGCGTTTATTGTAATGTTAGACCCTATGGCCCAATAACTGTAGTTAGATGTATGCCTTGCTTACCATATTCCCAAGATAAATCTAAATTTACTGTAAATGAGAATTCAGGAATAATTCACTCAGAGATGAATACTCCAGGTATTCAAATGGCATATGCTTGTCGTCTTTTCCTAAAATTGGTCAACGATACAGGAAAATTAGGAAGAGTTGCTTTTAAACCAACCCAAGCTATGGAAGATGGCATTAATGCTGGATTACTGATTTGGCTCTTAGAGGGTACTAAATTTGAAATTGGTAGAAAATGGGCAGTCAATGCTTATGAAGAACATAAAAATAATATAGATAAAATAATTTCTCTTCTCCCTAAAAATTTTAAAGAGGGTATGGAAAACTGGTCAGGTAAAATTGAACAGCATATTGCAGATACTAATTATGGTCTTCTTGTTTGGGATATAATTAACAATCAAGAGTGCGTTGTATTAGCAACAGACCTTGATGGTGATAGATTAACAGATCTTCTTGCTGATATTTCAGATCCATTACGTAGTTTTGGTCAAAAAGTACTTGATCATGTAAATAGTGATATCAAAATTGATGATGCATGGAAATCTATGGGTTATAGAACCGGGAATGGAAGAGACATGACTTCTGTAATGTATAGAATGGAGGGTCCTCCAATCCACGAGCAAACATTAGGTTCAGCTGATGCTATGTTGCTTAGACTTTTGGACGGTGACGAAACTGTGAAAGGAACTAAAAAACCATATGACCCTAGAATTCATTTTGTCTTAATAAGAGATGCCTACTTAGATGCAAATCCTGGAAATAATGAACTTAGAGATTGGTTAAATAACGTTTTAGTCACATTTGATCAAGTTTATGGGAACGACAGACCAGGTTTTATAGAAGGTTACAAAAAATTAAAGAATTTAATCAAACCTTGGTAAACCAAACTTAAGATTTATTTAAAATTGGTTCCAATCTATCCATTATTTGATTTATAAAGCTCTCTTTTGCAGCGAAACATATTCTAATATGTCCTTCACCAGACTGACCAAAGGCTATCCCAGGAGCTACACCCACATTAGTTTCTAATATTAATTTTTTAGAAAATTCTAATGAATCTTTTACACCCTTAACTTTGAAAAAAGCATAAAAAGCAGCATTAGGTACGCTACATTCAACCTGGTTCCAACTAACAAGTCTATTAAACATAATATCCCTAGATTTTTTTAAATTCATTCTAAGCTCATTAGTTATAATTTTATAATTTTGCAATGCTGCAGTTAGTCCATCTTGTAGGAATTCAGGCACACCAGTAGTGGTTATTTGAACTAATTTAGCAATATGACTACTTAATTCCTCAGGGTGAGTAATCCAACCTATTCTCCAACCAGTCATATTGAAACTTTTGGAAGATGAATTAATAACTATCAGTTTGTCACTAGCTAAGGAACATTCTAAAAAACTTGGAGAAGGTAAATCGTTATAGGTAATTTGATGATAAACCTCATCAGCAACAAGCCAACAACCTACCTCTCTAGTATGATTTAAAAGACGTTCTTGTTGACTTTTAGGCATCTCCCATCCTGTTGGATTACCAGGACTATTAACAAAGACCATTTTGGTTTTAGAAGTAATAGAACGAATTAATTTATCATAATCAAGAACCCACTCTCCGTCCTTAAGTTTCAAAGAAATTTCTTTAATATTCCCTTTTTTTAATAAGACAGAGGATCTAATATTTGGCCAAACTGGTCCAACCATTACAACCTCATCTCCACTATCAATTATTAGATCACAAATCAACCTTAAACCCATCATTCCACCAGTTACGACACTGTGGTTTTCAGGTTTTGTATTAATATTAAAAATCTCGTTCATATACCTAGATATTTCTGAACGAAGTTCTTGTATTCCGTTTTGATAAGTATAAAAGGTTTTCCCTTTTACCAGAGATTCGATAGTCTTATCATAAATCAATTTACTAGTTTTAGTATCTCCCTCGCCGAACCAAGCGGGATAAACATATTTACCTGTTTCTTTTTGAAAATTTCTTCCAAAATTGGCAACTTCCATAATGGCCGTTTCTTTAAATGAAAGTATCTCTGGATTTAAACTTTGTAACAAAATTTTAACCTTGTAATTTTAAAATATAGTTTTTTAATAAATCAATGGCTTCAGAACTTTTTTCTGGATTGGAACCACCGGACTGAGCCATATCAGGTCTTCCACCTCCACCTTTACCACCCAAAGTATTTGAAACAAAATTAACTAAATCTACTGCGCTTATGTTTTGGGATAATGATTTTTCAATAGAGATTACTATTGATGCTTTATCATTAATTTTACTGATTAAACAAACAATGTTTGCATCACCACTTTTGATAATATTTTCTGCTGTAGGCTTCAAATCTTTGACTACTAAATCATCGAAAATTTCATAAACAAATGAAATATTTTTCAAACTTTCTTTTTTAAAACTTTGATTTTTAAAACCATTAGAATTCTTTTTTAATAACTTTAATTCTTTATTAATTTTTTCATTTTCTGAAACTAAATGTTCAATTTTTTGGATAACCTGTGCAGGATTACTCTTCACAAAATCAGCTATGTATTTAATTTTATTAATTTCATCATCGTAATATTTAACGGCAGCTTTATTTGTTACAGCTTCAATTCTTCTTACCCCAGAGGAAACTCCTGATTCTGCTATAATTTTAAATGAGGAAATCTCTGAAGTATTTTTAACATGTGTGCCACCACACAGCTCTACTGACCAAGCATTTCTATCATTATTATTAGTTTTTCCTATTGAAACCACTCTAACTTCTTCACCATATTTTTCTCCAAACAGAGCTATTGCACCTGTTTTAGCAGCGTCTTTAAAAGTCATTGTTTTAGTGAAGACATTATCATTACAAAAAATTCTATAATTAACTTCATCTTCAATTTCTTTAAGTTCTTTTGACGTTAAAGCCTTGTTATGACTAAAATCAAATCTTAATTTATCACTAGTAACTAATGAACCTTTCTGAGCCACATGAAGACCTAATTTTTGTCGCAGGGATTCGTGAAGTAGATGAGTAGCTGAATGGTGCGAACTAATTTGTTTCCTGAGTTCCAAATCGACGCTTTGCTTAACTTTTTGACCTGATGAAAGTTTACCTTCAGAAATTATAATTGAAGTTAAGTGAATAACTTTGCCATTACTTAATTTTAATTTTTTTGAATTATTGACTTTGGCTCTAAAATTATCTGCAAAAATATATCCAGAATCCGATATTTGGCCACCAGATTCTGCATAAAAAATTGTTTCATGACAAATAATTTCAGCTTTTTCACCCTTAGATAAAGTATTCACGATATTGTTATTTTGAATAATTAAATCAATATCAGTATTAAGTTCGCTTTTATCGTACCCTTGAAAATTAGTTTCCGGCAAATCAAGAAGTGTTTTCAAAATATTCTGATTATATTGCATATCTCCGGATCCTGACCAAGCTTTTCTTGCCTTCATTTTTTGGTCATTCATAGATTTATTAAAACCATTATGATCAACAGTCCAACCATATGTTTTTAATACATCTTCAGTTAAATCTATTGGAAAACCATATGTATCATATAACTCAAAAGCTTTTTCTCCTGGCAAAGTACCTCCTGATACTTTTTTATCGACCTCTCTCATTAGGAGACTTAAGCCTCTATCAAGAGTGTCTTTAAACTTTACTTCTTCATCATATATTGTTTCTTCTATTATTTTTTGATGTGTTTTTAACTCTGGGAATGCTTTACCCATCTCACTAATTAAATAATTGACCAATTTATAAATTAAAGGATCTGTAGCACCTAAAATATGAGTGTGCCTCATTGCCCGTCTCATTATTCTTCTGAGTACATATCCCCTACCTTCATTAGATGGCAATAACCCTTCAGCTATTAGAAAGGAAATTGACCTTAAATGATCCGCAACAACTCTATGTGATATTATATTTTTGATGCCTGTATCGACACCAGTTACTAATGAAGAAGCCTCTACTAAATTCTTCATCATATCTATTTCATAATTATTATGTGTATTTTGTAAAACAGCAGATATACGTTCTAAACCCATTCCTGTATCAATACTAGGTTTAGGTAAATTTACCCTTTCATTATCAGAAATTTGTTCATATTGCATAAATACAAGATTCCAAATTTCAATAAATCTATCTCCATCCTCATCCTTTGATCCCGGAGGACCACCAATAACAGAATCACCATGATCATAGAAAATTTCTGAACAAGGACCGCACGGACCGGTATCTCCCATGCTCCAAAAGTTATCACTAGTTTTAATTTTGATTATTTTATTTTCATTTAAACCAGCTATTTTTTTCCATAAATTCTCAGCCTCAGTATCATTATGAAATATTGTGACCAATAGCTTTTCTTTTGGTAAACCGTATTCTTTTGTTAGAAGTTCCCACGCATGATAAATAGCTTTTTCTTTAAAGTAATCTCCAAAAGAAAAATTACCTAACATTTCAAAAAAAGTATGATGCCTTGCAGTCTTACCTACATTTTCTAAGTCATTATGCTTTCCACCAGCTCTTAAACATTTCTGAGAAGTTACTGCTCTTTGATAATCTCTTGTTTCTAGGCCAGTGAAAGTATTTTTAAATTGCACCATTCCGGCGTTAGTAAATAATAGAGTTGGATCATTTTCTGGTATTAAATTACTAGAAATTATCTCCTGATGATCATTTTTTTTAAAATAATCTAGAAATTTAGATCTAATATTATTTACAGAGTTGGAATTGTACATTTGTAAGATTTTAAAATTAATTTTTTAAATAAATAACATCAATTTAGTAAAAAACAAATCTACAAAAAATTTATTTTCATTCTTCAGTAACTTGTTGCTCTGGGTTCATTAAAATTTCTTCCACAAGATTTGAGTTACCTTTAATTTTATTTTCAATTTCCAATGCTATTTCAGGATTTTCATTGAGAAAATTTTTAGCGTTTTCTCTTCCTTGACCTATTCTTTGTTCATTATAAGAAAACCAAGATCCAGATTTTTCAATAATTTCTGCAGAAACGCCTAAATCTATTATTTCTCCATTTTTAGAAATACCCTCACCATACATGATATCAAATTCAACAGTTCTAAATGGAGGTGCTACCTTATTTTTAACAACTTTTACTCTTGTCTGATTTCCAATAATGTCATCTTTATCTTTTATTGCACCTATTCTTCTGATATCCATCCTTACAGATGCATAAAATTTTAATGCATTTCCACCAGATGTGGTTTCCGGGTTTCCAAACATAATTCCAATTTTTTGTCTAATTTGGTTAATAAAAATTACCAAACAATTTGATTTAGAAATAGAAGAGGTTAACTTTCTTAAAGCTTGACTCATCAATCTAGCTTGGAGCCCCATATGACTGTCACCCATATCTCCTTCTAATTCTGCTCTAGGGACTAACGCAGCAACAGAGTCCACTACTAACACTGATATTGCCCCTGATCTTACTAATGTATCTGCAATTTCTAATGCTTGCTCACCAGCATCTGGTTGAGAAATTAATAAATCATCTATATTAACACCTAATTTTTTTGCGTAAACAGGATCTAGAGCATGTTCTGCATCAACAAAAGCACACGTACCACCAGTTTTTTGTGATTCTGCAACAACATGTAAGGCTAATGTTGTTTTTCCAGAACTTTCAGGTCCATATATTTCTACAATTCTTCCTTTTGGCAAACCACCAATGCCCAAGGCCACGTCCAAACCTAAGGAACCAGTTGAAATTGCTTGAACATCTATATTTTCTCCAGTTGTTCCAAGCTTCATCACTGAACCTTTGCCAAACGCTTTTTCAATTTGGCCAATTGCTGATTCTAAAGCAACATTTCTATCTTTATCACTATTGGACATTTTTATTACCTCTGCACTCATCATACTCTCCTTACCAAATAACTAAATTATAAATTAATTTACTTGGAGAATATTCACCTTTTGTTCTTTTGTCAAATTTGTTCTTATTTTGTTCTTTTATAATAAAAAAACCTAATCGTCTTTATGAACTTTTTCCATTTTTTCGTGACGCTCTTGAGCATCAACGCTTAATGAAGCAATCGGCCTGGCTTCTAATCTACCAAGGCCTATTGGGTCACCTGTTTCTTCACAATAACCATATGTTTTAAGATCAATTCTACGTAAAGCAGCATCTATTTTACTAATAAGCTTTCTTTCTCTATCGCGTGTTCTTAATTGTATAGAGGCATCTGATTCTACCTGAGCTCTATCAGCAATGTCAGGCCTTTGAAGCCCCTCTGCAGACAAAGTGTCTTTTGTATCATTAGCCTCATCTAATAAGTCATATTTCCAATTTAAAAGTTTTTGTCTGAAATATTCTAACTGCATTTCATTCATAAACTCTTCTTTGTCATTTGGCACGTAATCTTCAGGAAGAACCACTCTACTTCCTAGCACTCCTCCTCTATTAGCGCCATTACCAAAATTTTCTAAATTTGTACTTTTTTTTATATTTGCTGATTTCACTCAAAATTTCCTTAAAAAATTTAAAAATAACTTATATAAAATCATATAAATAATTCAAGTATGAAATATAGTAAATATAATTTGATTTTTGAGTTTTAAGGATATTTGGCGTTATGAAATAATTTAAAAATACATTGAAATTTTTTTCTAAAATATTATTTATATCATATATCCCATATTAAAGAAAAACCAAAAATTGAAATACTCAGACAAATTCAATAATTCTATCAATAAACTAAAGGTAGAAGGTAGATACCGCTTTTTTAACCAGGTGCAAAGATGTGCAGGAAAACATCCAAAAGCTCTATGGAAAA